>Ga0208794_1000081_pt1 | contig 112473 bp, 129 predicted proteins | sample 32_taG_FD_184106 | JGI IMG/M metagenome (GOLD analysis project Ga0208794, IMG submission 184106) | Marine viral communities from the Gulf of Mexico - 32_GoM_OMZ_CsCl metaG (SPAdes) (version 2) | ecosystem: Environmental > Aquatic > Marine > Oceanic | place: Atlantic Ocean: Gulf of Mexico... | reverse complement strand
CAAGCTCTTGGGAACATCCTCGTTCCACAGGTGAGCCATCAGCTTAGTATCATAGACATTCGTTGGGTAGATTCCAACATTGTGTAGGAATTTCAGGTCGAACTTCGCATTGTGAAAGACCTTGCGGTTGTTAGGATTCTCAAGAATCTTCTTGACAACATTCAGGATGTAGTCAGTATCCTTCCAAGGTGTGTCCTTGTGTAGCAGAGGAATGGCGTAGTTCTTGTCCTTGGCAGAGATCGCAATCGTGTTAAGCTTATCGGTCAGGAAGTTCAGACCTGTAGTCTCAGTATCAACTGCAATATCCTCGTCGGTTTCGGCCAGCCAAAGTATCTTGTCAAGATCATCGTCGGACATGATAAGATCCACAGGAATCTTCTCTGCCTTGATGCCCGTGATCACCTTGGCAAGGGCGTTCTTAATGTCCTGTTCAAAAATGTACCGATTCTTTGGCTCGGTATGAACAGCGTATGGGTGGAAGATAGGGACGCATACGAACTGGTGGTTACCAGTATCGATATCGAATGCGTTGCCTCTCTTGGTTGTGATACCAGACTTCTTAGTCACCATCTTGAACGCAAGATTTCCACATGCGAACACTAGCTTAGGCTTGACCTGATCAATCGTGGCCCAGAGGTGCTGGCGACAAGCGTGAGTATCAGCAGTCTTCATGTCTGATTCACGCACAGAAGGGCACTTTACAGCAGCAGAGAAGGAAACTCTACAGTCGCCTGGGAGATCTGATGCCACAAGGATATCAGTAAGCGTCTCCACATCTCGGCTGTTAAAAGGATTACTCCTCCCATTATGAAACACGAAAGAATCAGAAAGAAAAAGTACATCAGCCTCATCCATAGATTCATAATCTTGGATGCAATGGGTTGGCTTGTTCCTTTTGAGTTGGGAGCAGCCTTGGCAGAACGGGTGGATAGGAGCTTCTTCATAGAGGTTAGATAGTTGCATTGGGGTTTACACTATAATAGTTAAGTATGAGTAGACATTACATAGACAACAAACGCTTCGAGGAGCTTATCGTATTATACCTCCAAGATCGCAAGGCTCACGAAGAAGAACTGTTTTCTATGTTCGACCTGTTGGTATCCAATGTCATGGGTGCATTCAACTTTGATGTGGACCCTGAGGACGCCAAGCAAGACTGCTTTGTGTTAATATTGAAGACGCTCCAAAATTTCAATCCTGAAAAAGGGAGCGCCTTCAATTTCTTTACAACTGTTATCGTAAATAACTTAAAGCTTGTTTACACTAAGGACAAAAAGTACGCAGAGAAGATCAAGGCTTTCGAGGAACTGCGAGGGTATCGAGGTCCATCTCAGCCCTAATCGACATTGGGTTGTCAAGCACCACTGTCTTCTTCCCTAGTACACATACTAGGCTGGGTGTCCTAGCTTTAAAGATGCAGTAAGCATGAGGAAGCTCGAAGTAATCGATCTCGTAGAGATCAAAGTGTTGTTCGAAGTCCTCCCACGCCTCATGCAGTTCTTTCTTGATAAGCTCCGACTGCGGATCCCAGGGGGAGGTTACTAGAAAACCTACCGCCCCAGACTTCTGCTGTCGGGCTTGCCGAACCACCTTGTTCAGGTGATTTTCACTCTTGAGTTTCTGTAGTTTCAGCATCTTCTTCTACGATCTCAGGCTCTTGTGCCTCGCCCTCAGCCTTCTCGGCCTCTTCTGCCATGCGGGAGATCACTGCCCGCTCCATGGACTGAAGGCCAACCATGAATGCAGTCTTGGTAAACTCCTCCTCGGAGAGACCACCCTGGTTGATTACATTGAAAAAGTTCTTGAAGGCTTCTGCCTCAGGTTTAGTTAGATTAAATTGAATCTTCATTCTATCGTTCCTCCTTCGAAGGATTCTACATTTGTTAATGCTGGTAAGTTCAAGTTTAGGTTCTTCGTCCCAACTCATGATCTATAATAGTACAGAGGTAAATAAGGTTGGAAGATAATTACGATTTATCGAAACTCAGGACCAAGCCCAAGCGAAAGAATAGTAGGGCGAAGGGCGCGGCCTTCGAGAACAAAGTCGCCAAAATACTCAATGAAAGATTCGAAACCAAAGAATTCGCACGGACCCCAGGATCAGGAGCTTTCGCAACGACACATACGCTACCGAAACATCTACAAATCCAGGGAGATCTTATCACTCCTCAAGCATTTGCATACATTATAGAATGCAAGAAGGGGTATAACAACCTAGGCTTTCACTCCATGTTAGATTTTCAATCAAAACTTTGGGAGTGGATCGAGCATATGGAGAAAGACGCAGCCGCCGCAGATAAAGCACCGATTCTTTTTATGGCCCAGGATCGGCAGCCTATCATAACAATACTTAGGTATAAAGAAGAAATAATAAACTATACTGATTCATATACTACATTAATAAGTAAAGAAGGTATAGAGTACATCATGTTATACATGGATGACCTTCTTAAGATACACAATCAGTTCTTCTTTAAGTGACGAGTATTGATGTAGGAATTAGCTTCTGCTTTTCCTTTACCTGCTTTGAACTCAGTAGAACCATCATCAGTAACTGTCCAAGTAGAAGTTCCCGTTGATAAATCTCGTCTAGAGTCTGGATCTAGTAAATCCTTTAGTGGCTCTGCAATCATCTGGTTCTGATTCTCTCTGTAAGTATTACCTGTTGAGAGAATATGGATGCTGGACATGGGATTCTTTCCAGTGCTATCCATACCCATAGATGCTTGAAGTGCTGCAAAGGCAACGAGAGAACCTTTTGATTTATTCTTATCAATGAGCCCGTTGCTTTTTCGTTTGATGCCTTTTTCTAGGAGCAGACGATGTAGTTCTCTTTCTACAAGACCTACAGCCTTAGGACTTCCGTTCTTATCAAACTCCTTAAGAGCAGCATTCATGATTCTTTTTTGCTCACCTGTTATACCAGCCTGCTCTAGGATCTCCTTTACTTGTTTGGACACAAAGGTTTTAAGCTGCTGTTTACTTAAGTTGGCTGTTTTAGTTTTACCATCCATTAACTTAGTGACAGCATCTTGAACGGTAGCCATTTGGCTAAGTATCTCTCTACCAGCAGCCTTATCAGCCTCACTAACCCCTAGCTGATCCCAAACAAAGTCTCCGTGAGCGTTACCATTCTCTAGAAGTCTACTTGCTTCTCCTCCCAGTCTACTCGCAGTTCCTAGTTTTACAGGACCCTCGTTGATATATGTCTTGAGTGAGTCTCCTAGTAAAAAATACTTGTCCTGTATCTCATCTCCTGATGCTTTGATCGCTCTTTGTAGTGCAGGATCCAAGTCTTCAAATTTGACTTCTGTAACGCTACCTTCAGGCAGTGCCATGCTAGGTCTTTCTCTCATGACATAATCAACATCAGACTTATCACCCTTGCCTGCTACACCACCTACCCTTGCAGCGTAGTCGGGCTTGAGTTCATTAACAAACATCATTGAGTTGATAAGGTAGGTTCTAAGAGGACCCTTGATTGCATCCTTTACATCACCCTTGAAGTTAATACCAAGATCATCCATTGTTGTGATTAGCTCCTGATATTTCTCGTCTAGGATATGCTCTCCCTTCTCTACAAGACTTTTCATCTTCAGGACATTGAATGCCTGAGCGCCAAACTTGGAAATGATGTCTGTCACGATACCAGCAGCCTTATCAGTTTGACCAGTGGCTAGATAGAACCCTGCCACCTGTACTAGCTCACTTGCGTCCTTTACAATGTTACTGAAGTTGCCTGGGGCATCAGAGGCTCTTGCCGCAATCTCTTTTTCAGGTATGGTATAGTTCGCAGAGTCTTCTACTTTGTCTGTGCATAGCCCGCTTACATTACTGTTGTAAGCATTTGCCATCATGTTGATAGGGTTACCCTCTGCTATGCTAAGTGAAACACCAAATCTTTTATCATCATATGGAGCAGCAAAGAAGAACTCGCTCTTGCCAGGGGCCTGCCTTACATTGTCCGCTACTTGTTGCATATCACTATCAGTAGCCTCACAGGTCCTAGACTTGTTATACGCCTTCGCTAACTGAGCCATTGAGTTTATTGAACCAGCCAAGGTCTTAATATCAACATCATCCAAAGCAAAACCGATACTGTCAGTTCTTTCAAACTTAACTCCACCGCCTTCTACCTCTTGAAGTAAGTTGTAGGCTAGAGAACCTCTGTCTTTTCCTCCAAAGATCTTTTGGATAAGCTCTGCTTCCGAGATCAACCCATCCTCTACTAGACCTTGCGAGTCCTTTAGTATTTCCTTGAACTTATCTATTGTCCCTGGCATCAATTCTTCTAGCTTGTTGAGTCTCTCTTGGCTTTCTTCGCTAACTCTACTTAAGACAGGATCTTCTGGAACAACAGGTTCATTTCCAGTGGTTGCGTCTTGTCCTGCGTACCATGCCTGTAGCTTGGCTAATAACTTTGGATTCGCTCCTCTGTTTGCATTAACAATTTGAGAACCTAAAGGGCCTGCTTCGATTTTAACTTCACCTTTTTGATTGACACCTACTAAAACTGGTTTAGCCTTTTCGTTATTAGGTGACTTGACTGAAACGGATTGAGGTCTAGGTGTCCCACTCGAAGGATTCCACTGAGGAGCCTGACTCTTCAAGAACTGCATGACATCATCTTGCTGCTCTCGAAGCGAGTAACTCTCTAGTAATAGCTTGGCGAAGTTCATCATTGTATTATATTAAAAGACCCAACCCAACAAACGCTGGGTTGGGTCAAGAAGGATTGATTATGTGTCAGGGAGCGATAGTTGAAGTACCACCTAGGTTTCCAATGACACCCTCAGGAGTCTCGACCTCACCGTTGTAAACTTCGATGAAGTCGTAGCGGAACTTCATCTCGATGGTGTCGAACTCAGAGGTGCTGTAGTTCTTCTCACTTCTGGTGTAAGACTTGGGGTAGCAACCGATGAGATCAATGACGGACTGGATCTCGCCAGCACCGTTGAACTCACGAATACGAGCCTTGGTCTTGTAGGTGTCAGGAGTGAAAGACTTACCAGTACGCTGGCTGTAAACAGTACCAACATAGTCTAGGAGAAGTCTACCCTCTTTGAAGTTAAGAAGGTTATCGAATGTGACGGTAAGCTCTTGCTGCCCAATCTTACCAGGGTAGTAGACCTTATCGTTCATTCTGTTAACTTCGATGTCTTCGTACTCAAAACCGAAGGTGCTGATTTGCTTGGCACCGAGAGTAATTGCGCGTGAGAAGTTAACACTGTTGCCTGGGAAACCCTCAGGAATAAACAGACTGAACTCCCACTGATAGGACCTTACGGAATCTAGTTCCGTTGAAATGAAAGGAAGTCCTGGTTCAGAAAGATTCCTTTTCTCACGATCTAAAAATTGGCTTGCCATTTATTATGCCTCCGTTATTATGTAGTAGTTACAGATTGACCAGTGAGGTTTAGCTCGAAGACAACAACCTCGGCAGTCTTGGTGGGTCTGATGTATACCTTACACCATAGCTGACCCTTCTCGATTCTGGCAGGAGTGTTTGTGGTTGAGTCACAAACAACCTGATAGCTGGTGATACCACGGCCTCTTCTGATAGGATCTAGAAGCTGGGTAATAAGGCCCTTGACCTGATCCCAAGTTACAGGATCGTTAGGCTCGAAAGCGAACTGTGCAGTAGACTGAAGGACTAGCTTTCTAATGATGATCATTAGTCTGCGAACATTTACTCTGTCAAGAGCACTTGGCTTTCTTTGTGTGGTTCTCTGACCGTAGATTGCGATGCCCTGCTGTGGGAAGTTAACGATTGGGTTGATAACATTACCACCGCTGTACATTGCGTCACGGTCACCTTGGGTAAGAGTTACCTCGACCTCGGTGGGCTTGGTAAGTCTACCCCTGTTTAGACCAGCGGGAGCAAACCATGCCTCTGCAACACTATCAGTGAAGCACATTTGACGCATAGCAAAGATTACTGGGTCGTAGTATTTGTCCTTTCCTGAGAATGCGTCGAACACTTTAACCCAAGGCCAGTAAATAGCAGCGTAGGATGAGTTGAGGGCACTGTTTCTGTTACCTGTGATGCCGTAACCTAGGCCGTTTGACCAGTCTATAGCGTCCTGTGTCTTCGTAATACCGTAAGGAGGTGACAGAAGTGCAAGGAAGAGGTTAGTGCTCTCTGCAAGCGTTACTAGGGCGTTCTGAACGCTCTCTGTGGTAAAGCCAGGGACAGCAGCCACAGTAACACCGATAAGATCATCGTTAAGGACCTGCATACCAGTCTTACCCGTGTCGTTATCAACACCGATAAGAGCAGTTGCCTTATCATTGGAGGCAGATGGGATACCATCGGTTCCGTTGGCTAATTGGTAAGAACCATCTACGAGCTTAACGAATCTTGGGTTAATGTCTGCGGCACCATTACCGTCAACATTCGATCCGACAAGAGCAGACACCTTGCCACCGTAAGCAGTAAGAGCAGTGGTAGTAACATCAGCGCCATCAACAAAAATGTTGCCTTTGATAATACTTGATTTAAGATCAGTAGAACCCGTGTTGATTTCGTCTTCAATGAAATCGTCATCTTCGACGGTGCCTACTGTGAAGTCTTCAAGAGTTACACCATCCTCCTCGACAAAGAGTTGGTTCTTTGTTCCACCTGTGGTAGAAATAGTAACCCTGTTTCCAGCGATAGAACCATCAGCCTTTGTAGTGTAGTTGTACCCAGTTCCAACATAGATACTTTCTACTTTGTATTTCATGTCAGAGAGGGTTAATCCAGCGGCTGTGACTGAGCAAGCCTGAAGACTAGCATCTGGGGTGTTGTAGGCTCCTGTTCCTGTAGAAGACAGTGGTATAACTCCTGAAAAGCCAGTGGTGTAAGCGGCATCAGAGAAGGCTGAGACAATTAGTTCTGTTGAACTTCCAGCCCAACCACCAACAAGGAAGGAATTACCATCGACTCTAATATGATTAATCTTAGCTGCTTCAATTTGGCTGCCAAAAGCTGAATTAAGAGCGGCTTCTTGGTCGCCAGCAGCAGAGACAAAGACCTCAAGAGGAGTTGTGTACTGTTGAGTGCCTGCTGAGTTCTTTACTGATATCTTTAGGTAAGCAGCTTGAGTATCTCCAATGTTGCTAGAAAGGCCAACAGCAGGACAGACACCGTAATCAACACCAGCACTGGCCTCGTCACCACCATCAGCGGCTCTAACAAAGTAAAGTGAGTTAGTGGTTTCGAGAACCTCTACACCACCTTCAATACCTTGACCACCATTCTTAGACTCAGCGAGGGGCTCCCCGAAGGTAGAGATTAAGCTTGCTTCATCAGTGATAAGTGTTGCCTTATCGGTTGGACCCTTGCTTGCAAAGCCTACAATACCAACCACACTGGGGTTGATAGAAGGTACATAATCACTGTTATCGTTCTCGACAACATATACTCCAGGACTCACATACTTTGCCATGATTTATTCCTCACACTGTTCTTATTCTAAGAATTTTTCTAAAGTTAAGATTGTCACACTGTTTTGTGATAGAGTTAGCGGGAACCACAATAGTCTCCTTTGGCCCTATAAAAACACTCTTAGTACCCGTAGGGTACTTCAAGTAGATTTCAAATGATTGTAAACTGTCGTTTGTAATGGACTTCATTTTCGATCTCCTAAGTATATCTAGGACTTGTGGATGCGGTTTTATCTAATTTTATATCCAAATCTCGGTGTTGACCTGAATGATCTTGCCTGTTGAGGTAACCTTGAATCGAGGGCTTTGGATGTAGGACTCCACATTTATATTAAATGTCTTTTGTATTAGCCTATCCTCCTTATCACCAACTTCCACCGCAGAGATATCAGACTCCTCAGCTAGGAACGCCTTTACATTGTTAGCGTAGGGCGTTTCTAGGATAAGATCTGGATTGAACTGAGACCTTAGAGTGGCTGCAATCTGATCTAAGTCCGAGACATACTTAGCCCAAACACTCAATGTGTACTGAGAAATGACAGGAACATCACAAAGACTAACTACCCTTTCAGCCCTCTGAGCCTTGTCATCCCAAACAGAATTGTACAATAACACATCTCTGTATCGACGCTTATTATCGTCCGATAAAACTCCTGCTTGGAAAATCGTGGAGTAGGGTAGGACAATATTGTTCTCTTGAAACTTCTTTGCTACGGCTCGTTCCTGTCTACCGTGGTGCAGCTTAACATTTATATACTCAGATTCGTCGTTAATGTATCCAAGCTGTATCTCAGACAACAAGGATCTAAGCATCTCCTTGTATACTCTAGATGTCATATTTAAACTCTTGGACATCTTGGTTACCTTATCTTTTAGATAACCATACCCAGTCTCAGGAGTTTGATATACTGTATTGTCCTTTGTCGTAAACTCGTAATATCTATCACTCAAGATCTAAGTAGCCTCCTACATCGTCAGCCCTGTCTGTGGTAGGCTGGTTCAAGGTTCCTTCATCTTCGCGGAGGAGTCTTGCGGTGCATACGATGTGATATACGCCGTACATTTCAAAGCTGTCTTCCTGAACCTCGGTGATCTCGTATTTCTGGTTCTGGAACTGTGGTCTTATTTGATCTCCAATCTCAGGTCCTCGTCTAAGAGCATTCTCAATGTAGGACTTGTTAAACACGAACTGCTGGTCGTTTGTAAGCTCAATACCGAAGTTGGATAGAACCTCCTCTACAACAGAAGGTTCGTAATATCCATGAACTAATAAGGGCTCGGATGCTACAGTCTTATTCCTAGCCTCTAAATACACATCGTCATAATCTTCGTTGATAAAGGACTTAAAGTAATGCAATGGAGACCCTGATATTCTAATAAGCTCATCATCTACAAGATTGAAAAGGTTAACATCAGGGTTGTTGGGATCGTAAAAAGATAAAGGAGTAGCGCCTTCCACTCTAGGAAGGTTGTCCATTTGTCTATTTACTTTGAATCTCTTTGCCATCAGCCTGTAGTAAACATGGGAGGTTCTTCAACCTCGTTCATTAGCTCGTCTTTCAGAGCTTGCTTTTCTTGCATTGCTTCTTGTACAAGGGCTGCACCATTTAGTTGAGTGCCTCCCCCTGGACCTGGGACTACAGCAAACTTACCTCTGATCTGGCCTAGAAGCATCTTTGCACAGGCAGTTGAATATTTTTGCAGCCAGTTCTGCATCTTAGGTGTCATGGTCCTAGAGTTTAATCCTCTGAATTCCAAGATGGCTACATCACCCACAGAAGGGATGGGGTATAGCTGCAAGAACTGACCATCGATAATGTCCCATCCACCGTCTTGGCTCAGAACCCTTCGTGTAGTTTCTAGGGTAGACTGTAGAAGGTAGTAATCACCTATTGAAAAGTTATCAAATAGGTAGTTGTCTTGGAAATACTTGATGAAGAAATCGAACTCAAGTGTTCCTGCCTGGGACTGAATGGAGAGCAGGCTTTTCTTGAAGGTAACATAAGTAAGGTTCTTCAAGATGTAAGGAGGGATCGCATACACATTGTAATTAGCAGAAGTGCAGAACGCAGCGAATTGTCTTGTGAAGTGAGGAGCGTGGTAATCAAGCTCTGTGATAGCCTCATCCATGCAAAGTCTAAGTTGATGGTCTGTTAGCTCAACTCTTACGACTGGATGACCAAGAGCAGCCAGAACATAATCTCTTATTTGCTCCTCGAAGTTAGAGAACTCGACTACATCAGACTGCTTGGTCTTATTAAGGTTCTCTAAATCTATCTCTCCTGCAAAAGGAGGATTGTGTTCACCTAACTTGTCGCTGGCGACATTTGTAAAACTGTTCCCATAACCAGTAACCTTAGGATATACGACCGCGACCATCTGAGTCCTCCTTCTTTCTTCTAGTTCGTCTGGGTTTTACAGGCTCACTTACTATTTCTTTGAGCATACTGTACTTAAGTTCAGTATCACTCTCAACAACCTGATTCGGTCTTACCTGTACCAACTCGTTTGATATTTCAAGCAAGACTGGGAACCTACAAGTGCTCCTGTATTTATACTTCATAGTTATATATAGTTCTCATAATAAAAAACTGCCCACTCCTCTGATTTTGAGGAGTGGGCAGGTTTAGGTATCAGTCCTTATCACTTCTCAAGGAAGGGGTTGAACAAGCTATCAGCGCCTACGAGTCTAATGATTCTGTAGAATCTGGAAGCTGGTGCAACAGCAGCCTTACCGTAACGGGTAAGGATGCCCTTTCTGGGCTGGAAGCTCTCAGGATCGGTGATGGTGGGTAGAGCCTGGAAGGGGATGTATGGAGCATACACGAAGCCACCGTCCATGGGGTTACCACCCTTGTAACCGACCATGATCTCGCCCTCTGGGTAAAGAGGATCAACGAAGAGGTCGTAACGACCCATGAACTTACCACGGAACTGGATAGTGCCAGGACCGAAGTTAGTTGGGCCATCAGCAGCCTCGATGCCACCAGTTAGCTTTGCAGCAGTCTCAAGGATTGTTGCAACAACGGGGGAGCAAAGAAGCCAGTTACCAGCACCACGCTGAGTGGTCTTGAAGATATCCTGTGAGGCGAAGTTGATGGCAGCAAGAAGGTTTGCGTACACATCACCGACATGACGAGGAGCGAAGTTAAGAGCACTTGACTCGAAGTCTACAAGGATAACATTCTTGTTGGATCCAGCGGTGGAAGTAGGAAGACCAAGATCAGTGCCGTCAGTTCCTTTGAAAAGGAAATCACCAAACTGTGAATCGACAGCAGTGCCTGGGCTGGTAAAGTTACCCATGCCACCTTGGTTGCTGGCTTGATCAAGGTACTCTTTCTTGAAGAGGCTACCAGCGGTGCCACTGATGTCGTAAGCAAGACCACGAAGGTTCTCGATAAGCTCACGGTCAACCTCAAGGCGAATCTCCTTACCAAGTAGATCAGTAAGCTCGCGCTCAAGATCTAGGTTGTGGTAAGCTCTAAGGTCCTGAGAAGCCTCAAGGGTCCAGAGAGCACGCATCTTCTTGGTACGAGCGACAACAGGCTGCTGCTCGATCTGAAGGGTAACTTCAGGAATTGCAGTGCCAGTAAGCTTCTCACCAGCAGAGACTGACCAACCTTGAGCAAGGGCAGTAGTAGGCCAATTAGCAATAGCGGAAGCCATGTTGCTACCGTCAGCAAAGGCTTCTGAAAGAGCAGAACCACCTAGTTCCTGAGAGGTGGGGGAGGTTCCAGCATCAACATCAATACCTGTGGTAGTGGGCTGAACCTTACCAGTGGTTAGACCTCTGTAGGTAAGGTTGTACTTGCTGTAGATAGTCTCACGGTCAGAACCGTAAGCTCTAGCTGCACCAAGGTAGAAGACCTGTGAGACGGGACCGCTCATAGGCTGAACGCTAACGAGTTGGTTAGCGATTAGTTCGGGGAAGACCCGACGAACGAGAGGGAAAGCAAACTTCTGGAAAGTGCCGAGGCTACCAACGGTAGTAGTACCAGTTCCAACAGCAGCTTCATCGATGCTTTCTTGCTGGGCACTCTTAAGTTGGTTTTCTAGAAGTTGTGCAGTTACTCTCTTAGTATAATCATTTTCGATGCCGTCTAGCGCAGGACCCCACTTCTGTACGAGGTCGTCACTGGCACCCATTTCCATTAAATCCATAACTACAAATCCTTTTAGTTATTGCTCATCGCATAAGCTTGAGCATTTCTTCGGTTAAGAACTCATTTCCGATACTTTCCAGTTTTTGATCCTCAACCTCTTCGTCTACATTGTTAGTAACGACTACAGCTTGCTCGGTAGACTCGAACAACATAGTCTCTTTTTCCTCTGCTAAAGCGTTAACGCTCTCGGTGAGAGAAGCAACTTCTGACTCACGCTTTGAGACCTTAGACTCTAGCAGTTGGATTGTCTTAGCAAGGCGCTCTTGCTCTTTGAGTGACTCGGAAAGCTCACGGGCGAGGACTTCGTTGTCCTCGACAAGCTCAGATGCCTCGGCAAGTCTCTTCTCACTCTCAGCATCAACATGCTCAGGGCGGAACTCGACGGCCATGAAGCCCATAAGCTCACGGAATCTTTGTGCGTCACGGTAAACATCGTTAGACTCATGAAGCTCCTCAAGGGCGGCTTCCTGAATCTGCTGACGCTTCATGGATAGGTAAGCGAAAACCTTGTCGGTAAGATCGCTAACTTCCTCCTGTACTCTTTCCTCAATTAAACCCTGCATAACACCAGCGATTTCAGTGATCGTTTCCTCGGTGATGCCCTCAGGAAGTAACTGAGCAATGTCTTCTATTTTCTTTTTATCCATGATTGTACTCCAATCTATTGTTATCTATACAGTTATTATAGGTGTGCTCGTTTTTTATGATTTTTTCTTAGGCTTACCGTAAATATCCTTTCCTTCTCTTTCCATCTTTCTTCTATGAAGTTCAGCCTGACTCTTAGGAGAAAGCTTCATAACTCGTTTTGCCTTCTCAGGGGCGTTCATCTCTGAAAGAACAGAGCCAACGCGAGAGAAGAGAGTGGAGTCCGCAATGCCATGTCTAGCTTTGTATGCTCTTCTAGCAGAGGGTCCCATGCCTGCCATCTTTCTACGCATTCTTTCTTTGTTGGCTTGGATGGCGGCTGGGCTTTGCATTTCATCTTTTCTCTCGCCCTTACCGATCACACCTCTGCCCATAAGAATGTCCTTGAAGGTAACCTTACCATCACCACTGAGGTCAGGGAACTTCTTGCCACCTTTCTTGGCAGGAGCTTTCTTAGCCTTCTTCATCTTGGCCTCGTTAAGGCTCTCAGTAAGAAGAGTAGCGAAAACCTTCTCCTTGGTCACGCGAGGAAGAACATCGTTCATGATCTCTTCTACGAGTACGCTTTGACGGGACTCAGCAAGAGAAGGGAAAGCACCACGGGTAGAAGGATCAGCAACTAGGTCCCAGGTGATAAGGCGGAAGTCTTCGTTGACATAACGCTTACCGTCCTGACCCTCGGAGAGAGTGCCCATACCGCGTGAAGAGATACCAACCTGAACACCGCCCTCGATAAGTGCCTTAGCGACCTTACCCATGGGAGTGTCTAGGATCTCAGCCTCACCGATAATCTCGTTACCCTTAGCTTCAAGCTTAGTGATAAGGTGAGAAACATTTGAAAGCTTAACGCTGTCGTGCTGAGGGTGATCAAGCTCGCCCATAAGACGGCGACCTCTCATGGCCTCGTCTAGCTTCTTGATCTCACGCTCAAGGAGAGCCTTGGGGTAGATGCGCTTGTTGTTGTTCTCCTCGTCTGCACGCTGGAAAACGCCACGAACTCGCATAGGACCACCTTTGCCTTCGTTGAGGACCTGTAAGTTTTCGATAATGAATACATCTTCTATTAACATCACTTTTTCCTTTTAGCTGTGTACTTCTTTGGTTGATCCTTTTTTCTTCGAGCCGCTGCCTTCAACCTACCAGCAGTAGCGCCACCATGCTTTACTCTTGTTCTAGCAGCATGGCTTTTAATGCTTTTCCAACTAGAACCTGGGGTTGAACTCCCTGGTGTAAAGCCTTTAGCTGTTCTACCAGAAACTCTTTGTTGTTTACTCTTGCCCCAACCCCCAGAGGTTGTGACATACATTCTATATGAGCCTTTTGTAGAGAAAATAGTACCAGGGCTAGTCTTCTTTAGAGCAGCCTTGATGGTGTCGTAAATTGGAACTTTACTCTTACGAGAGCTAGTTACATTCTTTCTTTTGTAACTACCTCTACCACTAGGGTATCGTTCAGACTTTTCGTTTAACGACTGCTCTTTTCCTCTTACCAGATCTATTAGGCTCATAAGTTTTTCCTCCAGCGTAGTTAGGAGCGCCAAGGCTCCCTACAGTCGTAGTCCCAGTAGTAACACCTAGCTCGTTAAGAAGCTCCTTCAGTTCGTTAATCTTAACTTGAATCTGCTCCTTAATCTGCTTCTTCCTTTCTTCTTGAAGGTTGACCTGAGGTACAGGATCTCGCCTAACTCCGAAGGAATTAGCAAGAACATCGTTAACATCTTCTTGAAGAACTTGAACATTCTCTATATCGGGCACATTGCCCCTCACGGGAGCTTTGTGTGAAACAGGCTGAGGATTATCCTTCTCTTGCTTAAGCAAAGCTTGAGCAAAATCGCCAATCCCCATACCTGTTTCTTTAAGAGAAGCCATTATTTAGAGCCTCGCTTTCAAGGATTTAACTTAGAGCCTTTAGGGGCGTACTTAGATCTTTTCCCTGCTGCTACGAGTCGTTCGTCGTTTTTCCCAGCTTGGTTCTGTGTTTTTAGATCGAATTTCTCATCCGTTCTCAAACCCTCAACGAATTCAACGATAGCTTCGATTTGATCATCGTTAAGACCCTCAAGAAGATCGACCTCTTCGGCCTCCTCCTCTTCTTCAACAACCTCGCCTTCCTCGGCCTCTTCGGCCTCAGCGAGAAGTTGCTCTGCCTCTTGGAAGACGCCTAGCATTTGCTCGGCGTGCTCAAGAAGAACCTCGTCGGAAAGCTCACCCTCAAGGGTGGACTCGCAGAGAGGGCAAGTGTGAGCCTCAGGAGCAGTCTCCTCGGCCTTAGCTTCTTCGATGACCTCTTGCTCCTGAACGGGAGCAACGGACTCTGTAAGTAAACCAGCCTTCTTCCAGGCTGAGGTGCCGAGTACGGCTTCTCTTAATTGATCTCTGTTCATAATAAACTCCTGACGCTCTAAGCGTCTGTAAATATGTATACCTAGTTAAATTTAATTAGTGATTTTTCCTGTTTTTTAGGTGAAGATATTAACTGTTCTTGATTCCCCTTCTGTAAAATGACCGCAACTTCGAGCATCCCCGACTCTATGCACAGGGTTTACTCCGATTTTCACTGTTGCAGACCCATCACTAGGAGCAGTTATCTTTGGTGAATCCCCATGGTTATGAACTGGAACTGAAGCTCCATTTACTACAGCCACAGGTTTTCCTTCATAGGTCACAGTGGGGTCACAATTAGCTAATACTAAAGCAGCGTTTTGCAGGTTAGATAAATCTCCTATGATTGATATGCTTGTCATGGTAATATTTCGGGTGTTTCAGCGCCACCTTCAGGCTCCTCAATTTTCACAGCCCGTTCTCTTTTCTTGACTGGGGGTGGGTCGTAATCATCAACATTGTTCAGGCCCTTATCAAATACTTCGGTTATTTGTACAAAGCGTTCCCTAACCGTTTCGCTAGTTGCAAAAGTGTTTGTTGCTATCTGATCTCTTTTCTTATCATAGTCCTCGATATCGCTGTAGAGGGTTTTGCGCTCGTTTGGAGTTAGGTTCTTGAATACTGACCCCCATTCAACTCTCGTCTTAGCCTCATCGATAAAGTTATTATCATCAGCCTTGGCGTCTCTGATTGCTTTGAATAGTTGTCTTGCTGCGCTAGGCTTTCTAGGAAGCTTTTCAGAACCATTCTTGTAAGATTTCCTTACAGATTTAAGCTTTGAGCTATCGTATTCTACCTTGATACTTTTTGATTCTTGTCTAGGATCGACACCTCCGAAGAAATCTGTACCCTTCTCATTAAATATTTCAGGATCCCATCGTTGTGAAGTTTGGGTTCTATCAGGAGATAGTCGGAACACGGCTTTTCTACTTCCATAGCCAGTTAGCTTAGACTTACCAGATCCAATTAAGAACCTTGTCCTGTCAGTTGGGATAAGAACGATGTGCCAAGGGATTCTTCTGGGTATTACTGGGACATCATCTGTTGATCCTTGAATCTTATCAAAGCTGATGTCCTTGAACTCAGCAGTCATATTACTCGTATCTAACATGTGGTCGAAGAAAGGATCACTGGCCTCCATATTGAAATGCATGTAGGGCCAAGGCTTGTACTCAATCCACTCGTTGATCTCATCGGCATCAGTAACCAACTTATAGTTTGCTTTTGATATCCTTACCAGGGGGTTGGTCCTAGATACATCTTCAAGTGTGCTAACCTCTAGTTTAAAGAAGTAGAAATCCTGTCTCGCATCGCTTAGAGAGTATTCTTCCTCTACGAACGAATTCTCATCACTAGAAACAGAAAGCACCGTAGCATAATCTTCGTTTACGATACCAAATGCTTTTCTCAAATCCTCAAAATCAAATACAACCGCTTGCTCAATTAAGGTATCAAGGTCGAGGAATCCTCTAGACCCGTCAGTTTTGTAGTATGTAATGAAGTCTCCTTCATTAATATACTTTGTAGTAGCATCCCCACTAGAGTCTAAGATCTCGTAACTATCGTCTTGCTTAATGTCTATGAACCTAAGAACTGAGTCTGTATCAACATAAGCGATAGCTTTTTCTAGATCCGTAGCCACTGTCTTCCAAATCTTCATCCTCTCTTTATTGAACCCACCATAAACATCAGGGTTGAGAGGCTTGGCTTTTCTGTTTACAAGATCTACAAGGTTGTTCTCATTGGATATATTGTTTGATCTTGAGGTCTTATCGTGAACAGTATTCATACTGAAAAGACCCTGCTCATCAAACTCATCAAGTCTGCCCTCAAATAGTAATATCCTAATTCTTCTAAGAATCTTAGGTCTCAAAGGCTTACCGTCATAATCCTCAAGTAAATCTATTCGTTTTTTTAGATTATCATTGAGGCTCCTGTAAATGTAATTAAGAGACACATCATCAAACGCCCTCTCTGTGGCTTCAGGCTCAGTATCAATGTTCATCACAGCCCAAATAGAAGCATGTACTTGATCGGAGAAGATGGTTAGATGCTTATCGTTGTACATGGGCGTGAACGCACTCTGGGCTCTTACAAACTCATCGTTACCTAAGACATCAAGGATTTTAGGAGTCTTAATAACCCTGTTCATCTCCCTGAGGTAGTTCACCCCTGGACTGTTAAGAATGCCTGGGGCGGCTGAGTCAGTATCCTTAAGAGGATCCCTTGGAGTGCCTTGTCCTTGTATAGGACCAGATCCTCCACCTCCACCGCCAGTATCACACTCTGGGAAATCACTAGAGAAAGGGCTGTCGCAAGGATCAGTGGCACAAGGATATGTAAAAGGATGGTCTGGGGTGGAATTGAGACTTAAACACTCTTGAAAAGATCCTAACGAGTCTAGACAAGAAACTGGAGTATAGTTAACTGGAATGGCAGCCACTACAGTCCCACACTGATCCTTAAACTCATAGTTCAAAGTAAAAGGCCCAGAGGTTAAAGTTATCTCGTATGTCCAAGTTAGATCAATGCCTACAACCTCTGTCTCTATTACATTTCCATTTATAAGTAGTTGGAAATCTTCTAAATTACTGTAAGAAGGATCATCCGATAAATTAGGACCTAGTGCATTTCTTGATGATATGCTAAGGGTTCTTGTGGTCTCTCCTGGGCAGTAGTAAGTCTCAATGCTATTACCGCCATCGTAAGCGAACTGTAGCCTAGCAGCTATTACTTCAGTGAGAGATTGTCCTACAGGTTCATCATAACAATCTTGACAGTCCAAAACTGATTGTGAGCATTCTACAAGGTCAGTAAATACAACATCTACATTATCAGGAGTAGCACATTCACCTGTAGTTACACAATTACCATCATTAAATTCACAATTTATATTTGTGTAGTTGTCTTTCGAGGGCTCTACTTCGCAACAATAAGTTTGTTGGCTTTTTTCGCAAGCCTGTTTTGTCTTAAAGACCCTCTCTCCGTTAGGACCTGCATTTCCTGAGTCTATGATACAATCATCATCGACATAGCTTTGACACTGCCCTCCTTCAATACCTACAGGGCAGTACCAATAAGTAGCAGGTTCGCAACATGTAGCATTACAAGCTCCTGACTCTAGGAAGTAATTAGTTCCATTACCTAAAGGATCATCAGCAGTACAGAAATCACTAACAGTATCACAGAAACCTTGTTCTGGATTGTTACATATGTATACTTCTGTTGTGCCTGGACACTCTGCATCACAACTAGCTTGATCAGCAAATATATCGGGACGAATTACAAGATCACAAGATCCTGGCTGTGTATACTGATTACATGTCCCGCACTTAGTTGATTGAGACTCAGTGTCACATTGGTAGTAGACGGGCATAGGGCAACAAGGATATGTTGCATTGCAATCATCTTTACTTTTATAGGCAGGACTACCGTTGTACTGTATTTCATCAGGGGCGTCCTCGCAATCAGTTACACCAAGATCAACTAAAGTAGGATTTACTATGGTACATTCCGTTAGATTCTCTGATTGATCTAAAGCTGTACATTGCCAATATTGACAGGTTTCGTCACTAATACATCCATCAGCAACACACTGCTCTACACTTAAGTAAAGCTCCCTTCCAAAGTATTGTTCAGCCGCCCCCTCAAACTCTGCACATACTTCATCTTGGGCTATGTGGAAAGGAGGCGGATAATCTTCACAGCAACCATCTGCATCAGTTTGGTCGCAACCATCTTGAGATGCTGCACACTGAATAAACCCACAAGGCTTGCTAGGGCAACAGGATTCGTTGCAAGCATCTAGGTGGTATTTCTGCCCTCCAATATCAACACAACCCTCTAAGGATGCATCACAGGGTATTCCATACTGAGCGTTGAGTTGTCCTCTGGTGATATTCTGAATTATTGGGACATTTCCCTCACAACAACCTGTGTCAGCACAAGGTCTCTCATCACCACAACCGTATAGACTTACAACATCTAAACAAGGATCATCACCACCAGTATCATCGTCGCAGTCAGGATCGTTTGGATTCTGAGCGCAACATGTAGGATCATTATCTATGCAGTCATCAGGGTCAGTTCCTGCCCCAGGATCAGGCGCGTCTGGTCCTGTCCCCTGGTAAGAGAATATTCTTCTAAAGCAGTCTTGAAATACCGATACCATATCATGTTATGATTGGTTGTCCACCTGTGGTTTGAGTGTCGAATATATAGTTCTGACCCATAACTTGAGTGTGACCCGTGACAGTAAACTCTACAGTTGGGTATGTAACTAAAAGGGGAACTAATGCAGACCAAGATGGTTGGTAGAAGTTGAGATTAACGGCATCGCTAGAATTGTTAGCCTTGAAATTTGATCCCGTACTAACATTTCTAAACTCTTGCGTGTAATACTCAGTAAAAACTGAGAATGCGGAGAAAACATCTCTGCCTCTTTGGGCAACCGTAGACTTGCTGTTCATAGGAGCCCAGAAAGCTCTTTGGCCAAAAGAGCTATCATTTAAAACTTGATCTCTATGAACACCTACTGTACCTGGAAATGTACTGAAAAACTCAGTAGCAGCGTTAGGAGTAAAAGCAACATAAATAGTAAACTCAGCCTCATTACCAACTATTCCATGCTTTTCAATAGCAATCCCAGAGTACCTATTGCGAGTTCCACCAGAACCGCTAGAGGGGACACAATTTCTTAAAACAGCATTGACATCATAATCAATGACATTTAAAGGTAGTGTAACCTTTAACCTTTTTCTAAGATAATAAATTATTTCAGTTCCCCCTAAAAATTCGTCAACTCCATCTGATATCGGTCTGAAATTGTTGTTATCTATTCTATCATAAAGGGATTCAGCAACACTTTGGGTTATTTCACTACCAGTGAAGTCTTGGAATGAACCATTGTTCAGCTTAATAGCGCAGTTGATTCTATCATTTCTTAAAGATCCTAAGTCGGTGGTATCATTTAAATTAGCTGTCCATCCTCCTAAGTCCCAACCAGGCAATCGAGGAAGTTCGGGAAGACCTATAAGTCCATGCTTATTTTGAAGATAGGATATTGCCTCCTGTTCATTACCAATGGTAGAGTCGTCATTAGCCCCTGCTAAACTTAGTAAGGCACCTTCAACACCAAATTTAGTGCCTCCTAAGATAGCACCTTTAGTGATGAATCTTGAACCTCCACCACCAGTGCTACCACCAGTGCCAGTATCAATACCACCGACTGCGCTATCAACATAAGTCTTTAGCTGAGTTACAGCCTTTACCATTGTGGAGTTAAGCTCAGTCTTACCAACAGCAGGGTTGGCAAAAGAAAGAGGTGGGTTGGCAGCAGCAACACCAGCACGCTCATTGTAAGAAAGCTCGGCTGTTCTGAAGAAAGGACGGATATCAATGATATCAGAATCTTCAATAACAGTCTTGCCTTTTCTAACTATGACATAAGCAATAGGAAGAATTGATTGTCCAACAAGAGCGAAGCTATTCTCAAGACCCTCTTGGAAAAGAGGAGTAAGGTTCATCACATCATCAGGTGATGGGAAGCTAACGGAAACATCAGCGAAAGCTCCTTGCTCTACAGTTAGATCAGCAAGAGGTGATACTGTTTGGAAGTGTCCCTCCTCTGAAACAGCGTCTGTCTCCCTAAAGAATGCGTTACTATTTTCTTGGTTGGCTGTGAAAAGAGTGCTGTCAAAGAACCCAGCGTCATTGGCATCAGTGCTATCGTAACCAGTGTACTCGCCAAAACCTTTTAGAGATACAACGCCTGCACCTTTTAGAAGTCCGAGTCTGGGCTCAGTGATAGTTGTAGGGCCTTCTCCATCAGGAAGGGCAATCGTAGTAGAATCAGCATCGATTGGATGGGCGTAGACGAAAAGAAGATCCGCTCTCATCGCAGGGCTATAACCCGTGTTGTTAGAGTAATCAGTATCTGAGAATGCAGGAACTTGAATCTCAATATCATCCTTTACATTGACGATTGAAGTTCTGATTGCACCACCCCATCTTCTTGTGAAAGCTACTGCTTGCTCGGCCAAACCTTCAACTTGGTTCGACATAGTTTGGCCTTGTCTCCAAACTGCGAGCTTGTTCTTTGGTGTGCTTGCTATGGTGGTCAAAGCAGCAGCAGTCCAAGAAAGGTTTCCTTGGCTTGGGTTTACTTGATGATGTTGTAAATGCTCGTAAAGACCGTTGAAGTAAAGTGCTTCTCCTACAACATCACCCGCGATTTGCTTTAGAATGTTCGTTGGAAGATTGAACTTAAACTTCCTGTCAGAAGGGGCGTTTGGATCTACAGTTGCATTAGCAGTTTTTATAAGGGTTTGGATGCCCTTCCCATATGCATCGTTAATCCTAGCAGTAAATCGACCTTTTTGAACTCTTACAGTTCTAGAGGATCCAGTGGCAACAGGCTTTAGTTCAGCGAGATCACTACGAGTTATACCAGATACTTGAGAACCTGCCTCCACTTGATCCTTGAGCCAAAGGACATTCTCCTCTAGCTGCTTGATTGGGATGTTATCAATCTCCCAATGGTAAGGGTCGTTGTTCTTAAAGTATCTTACAGGCTGTGTAAACTTGTAAGCACTCTCGATCCATTGCTTTTTGTTCTGGTCGATTTGGTTTTCTGCGTAGTGATTAGGCATCAGTAGTTTCTCCTAAGATCGAATGTGTGAGGTGATTTGAACCCTGCTCCCGAATCGGTATTAGCATTTTCATTCAAAGCGCCTCCCTGTCCAAGTGTTCCTCTATAGATATCAACCATCTTCGGTCTTCCTGCAAATTCATTAGAGCAATGTTTTGAGTTTGCGAATGCATGTGCAGAAGATTCGTCTAACCTAATATTATAGTTCTCAGTCCTTACCATATCTTCTACGCCTACATACAAAGCTCCGCCAGTAGGAAGTGACCTGTAAGCCCCTCCGAATCTAGATAAAAACCCTGTTCTACCACCCCAGGTTGATAAATCAAAATCAGTAGCCGACATTGACCCCGATGCATGATAGCCTTGAGAATACACTTGATACAATCTGTTATCGTTGAGGCTAGAGCAGTTTGTATACCGTAATTTATGTGCAAAGGGATCAGGCTCTAAGTATAATCTAAAGGGTCCTGTATTTTCATGGGAAGTCCTTCCAAAGAAGTAAGGACCTGATTGTATTGCAGAGATAGAAGTTGAGTAGGGAAGGCCATCAGGGAATCCTGTTTGACCTGACCTTGCTTGATAGTACCTTACAGCTTCAGGTAGGTATTGTCCTGTTCCTCCTGCCGAAACTCCGATACCTGTTAGACCTGTGAATGTCGTGTATACATTCATGCCAGCCCCGTATTGGTCTAGAACGGAAAGGCCGCTGAAGAAAGGGCTCGTACCACCGACGGTAGACGCTTCTAGATGGTTGAAGTTTTCATTGCGAAGCTTTCCTGTGATAGGATCTGCTCCTGCACTAGGCGAGCTATTTGTTCTAAAGTCTACTCCACTAAGGGTACTTAAGCTGTACTTATATCCGTAAGGATAGTGTCCGAAAGCAGAGGTGTGCAATGCAGAAGGAACATATCCTACGGGGTCATCTTCATTGTAGTAAATAGCTTTTGGACCGTGATACCCTGCCTGAGATGGGTAAGTTCCACTTACAGCGACATGGTTGCAATTAAGAGTAGCACCTCCTCCAAATGACCAGATTCTTAGGTTGTTACAAAGATTTGGGCTGTTAAGGGCATCGTAGTAGGCACCATCACCAATAGCAGAGACAGCATTGAAACTAACATTGTTTACATTAACAACACTGTTACCTAGTGCCTGAACACAAACACCACCTTTAGATACCTGCTCCTGATCAGCACCTAAGTTAGCAACAGTGGCTAAGTAACGGTTATACTTTCCATTACCTAAGGTTTGGTTTGATTGGAATGCGAAGTTAGCGGTGGGCTCGCTGGTGTAAGTAATCTTAGCACTGTTGTTGGTATGAAGAACTTCACCAGTAACAGTTGCAGTATTTGGGTTTGGCATGAAGAACATACCGCCCGCATGAGTATAAGCGGAAACATCACCATGATACCCTGCTGGATAATCGTCACTTTGATTAGCTAGTGGGTACATGGAGAAAGCATCACCAAGATCTCTCATGTTTATGGTGGAGTCCTCATCTACAACCATACAAGGGCCGTAAGCATGAACTTCCACAGAAGTATGGTTTCCTACTTGACCAGTTAGATCAAAAGAGGTTGATGCAAATCCATACTGTGAGTCTTCAGTGTGAGGACAGAAGGTTATCTCGGATCCTCCAGCAGCGTACATACCTACTCCATACTGTCCTATGAAGAATGGACCAGAAACTCTACAGCTAGAGTTTTTATCCACAAAGATACCTGCGTCCCTTCTAGTAATAGCACTTGGACCAGTTATAACCGTGGCTAACCTATAACTTCCAAGCAACTCTACCTCAGAATTATTTCTTCCAGAGATGGCAGCACCGTATGCAGGAACAGTAGGGCTCAAGGCAAACTCAGGCTTGTGAGTTCCGCCTTCCGCAACAGAAGATATTCTAGAGTGGACTAGACTTGCCTTTGAGTTGTTAAGGTTAATAGCTGGTTTTACTGAAAGTGCATCTATTCCAATGTTATGTGCAAACAAAGTAAAGGGGCAGCTAGTGTCAAGAGTTTCTGTAAGGTAAGGGATGTATCTGGAATTGTTAAGCTCTAAGTGAACTCCGTTTCCATGATATGCTGTTCTGTAGTTGTAAGCTATACCGTCTGCACCGAAAGTAGAGGTTAGGGCGGTAGCTGTATTGACAGCTTCCTTACCGTAGGCTATCTTACAGTTGTCAGCAACAACACCTTTGTAATCATTGTACTGACAAACAAACCCATCTAGAGTGATTTCTGAATCGACTCCTTCCAGACCAATCTTATTTGAGTAAACATCGACATCACAATCAAGGTCCATAACGGAGTTAACTAGTTTAATGCCAGCCTCCGCGTTATAGCAAGCTTTTAAGGATGCCCTGGCTGTAGAAACTGTGTTTCCACCTCCAACTAGTCTAGAGTTCTGTAAGTAAACTCCGTAGTCATGCTGGTAAGCGACATAAACCGCATCTAACCCGTTTGAGTATGAGTCAGATGATAAAGTTATCGTGGAGTTTACGGCATTAACACCGTAATTAGTTGTGCTTGCTCTGTTAGTATCGTAGTTTCTTCCAGAGAAGAATCTACGGTTTAGAGTAACATCAGAGTTGGAGACATATAGACCGCCTACTTTAGATCTTGTAACGCCACAGTTCTCAATAACTATGTCGTTACAGTTCTTGATGGACATTCCGTAGTCTTCGTAATAAGTTGGAGTAGGACCAAGACCTGTTGCGCCCTGAACAGCGAAGCCTCTAATGTAAATTGGACCATCGCAGTTGTAAACCTTAACACTTCTAAGAGTGTTATTGGTAAACATTCCAACAGCGTTAGCACCTACAACAAAAGTTCCAACTTCGGTTCTTTGAAGGGTAGCTCCTCCTCCTGTTTTAGAATAGTCTAGTGATGACGCACTGTCATTAATATCACTGTTAGCTGGGTCAGAGGCGATGTCTCCTACTAAAACTGTGCTAGTTGAGTTATCTAGGAAAGTTTGAGTGCCACCCGCATGGAAGTTTACGGAAAGCTGATCTGGTCTGAAATCACCACCCCCAGACTCGTTAGATTGAATTACAAAGGACGCACCGTTGTAGGCAATCGACCCATTTCCGAAAAGATCCGAAGTGTTTTGAGAAACTGACAATGCGGAGGTAGCAGCAATAGTATCGAACATATCGCCCGCAATTACAGATGTAATTGCTTTTCTCGTTGCAGTGGATCCAATAGCAGTGACGGTGGCTTGGCCTCTAGTTATAGGTGAGAAAACCCTGTTAATAATCTCAAGCTTACCATCCCCTACGCACTTAATGTTCTTTAACTCAAGGGTCCCTAAATCACCGCTAACGGCTACCTCAATGAGAGTAGGCATTCTAATTACTTCAGGGAGCGCATCCACTGCCGCTGATAATGAAGTAAAGACATTATTGTTACCAGTTGGTGAGGATGAAGATACACATAAAGCCATTCCTGGGATGGAGGAAGCTGGGAAACCTAATCGCTCCCAAAGGAAATCAGTTCTCTCCTCAACATCATAAAGTGGAAGGTTATCCTCCTCCCAATTGTAGAAAGAGCTTGCATCGTGCTTGGTTACAAAAGGGTTCCAGTAGTTGTAAAGCTCAACTCCTGCGCTTGCTGTGTAAAGGTCTGCGGGTATAAATGCCATATCAGAATTGGATTGTCCAGAGGAAGACTAGAGTGAAGGCTGATGTCTTTTTGATTGCTGTGAAAGGTCTGTAGGCCACTAGGATAGGGTTGTCCTCAGAGTTACCCAGAGGATTTCTCATGAAAAGACCTACTTCATTTAGGGGTTGAGTCACAGCAACACCTGATCTAGGTGCCATGACTAAAGTAAATCTGACCGAGTTCTTGGATATTCTATGTATGTTGCTGTATCTAATTCTAACGAAGGGCTCCGTGCCAGCCACGACTACCCCGTTCTTTAGAGGATTCAGATCCACAACATCTGTAAAAGCTATTGAGGAACTATCTCGTTCACCATCGGGAGATAAAAGAACACCGTAGTTGGTAGCAGACTCCAAGGGAGAGGATAACTCATAGGAAGAACTTCCATAGTTATTGATATCTCCACTGACCCCAACCTGAAAGTAACCTATTTGATAATCTTTTATGTTAGAGGACCCCGAGGCAGCAAAAAGACTTGCAAGCCCAACACCCATACCAGAGGTGATTACATTTTGCTCAGACCAGTGTAGGTCCTTAGATCCATCCTCGTAGACCTTCCAAATCTCAAGGTGTCCTTTAGGGTTAAACTTTACTGAACTCATAACAGCCTCTCATATATTTATTATATGTGATAGAATAATCCATTATTTGCATCAGGTTATTGTCAGGGTAACCGAAGAAGTTCCCGTATCATCAGTGAATGCGTTAAATCTAGGAGTAAAGAATGAGAAAGGTCTAGATTGATAGGGTCTAGGCATGTACCCACTAGAATGTCCTTTATGGAAAGCTCCTGTTTTAGGATATCTTTCAAACTGGTTCCAAGCGATTAGACACCCAGAGGCCACCGTGGGGACCTGATAGAAGTTTCCTTTGTTTCCTGTATCTCCCTCTCTGTAATTAGGGGGATCAACGCCTACAAGCCAACCCGTAGCATCTCTCAGACCCGCACTTGAGGGGAATATGTTTCTTTCGTGGAAAGCGCCCGATACCTCTGGGCTTGCTTCTGCAAATATTGATGTTTCGTAAAAGTCCTCAGGAACATCAGCAGCCACCCAAACTCTATACCAACCATCCTTGCATAAGGGATCAGTATACCCGTAGGCAGCCATATCCTTAGATGCGTTAGTGTCTCCGTTATTGGTCCCAGAGAACACTCCACAGTCGTACCTCTCTCCTATGCCTTTTGAAGTAAATCCAAAAGGACCTTGATTAACTTGAGGAGGATCTACACTACTTAAATGAAGGCTTCCGTTTACCGCACTGACTGTGTGCCCTGCACCTGTTAGATCAGCAAATGGGAAAGAATAAGGTAATGAACTTGTTACATTAATAGAGCCAGTGAATACTGGGACCCCAGACTTGTTTGGAAGGAAAAAGTCCTGCCTCTCTCCTTCAATGGTTCCTAGAACTCCATATTGTGAGGAAGAGAGTTGTAGTCCAATATCGCTGTCAGCCAAGAAAGTATTCGCTCCTGTGGCAGAGGTGAAAAGAATTTCAAGGGAGCTTGGGTTTGAGAGTCTAAAAGCCCCTTCGTGAGCAGCCTTGACGCGAATAGGGTCTATGCCGCCCTGAGAGTTCCACTGGAACTGGGCATTTTTAGATTTCTGGGATGCATAGAATCCAACTCCAACATACCCCCTAACAACAACATCCATCTGAAAGAACTCATTACTAATAACAGATGCATCAGTAGTCCTTACGGGATCCTTTGTAATATCATCTACTTTCTTAATATATGTGGAGAATACGACAGTGGAGAGACTTGAATCATAAGGAGCTACTTGATCGTAGTAATCTCCCCCAGGTCTCTCTCCCGTTCCGTCCATCAGATAATCATACTGCCCTGGGCGTCTTTTTCCACATGAGGGCTCGAACAACTTGTTTTCATTTCTAGGCCAAACATATAGTTCCTGAGGGCTATAGAAGAAATTTGCAGGAAGTATACCATCGGGCTGCGAACTAAGTTGAAATTGACGCATCAAGACCCCATCAGGAGGTTGAGTATTGTACACATCAAACCCAGAGTGTAAGTTAGCCCCAGGCCAACCCTCTAGGTTAGCAGTAGTAAACATGCCGTTCTCTTGAGTCCAAGTTCCTAACCCACTTTTAACATTGATATCATCTCTGTTGGCACTTATGTCTAGGTAATTGATGTTAGGGGGAACGCCTATCCCGCTTGTGGTTGTTGGCCTTTGGAAATAACCTCTGGGATCAAGAGAGTAAGTGTTTAGATTGTAAACAGGCTCTCCTGAGGGGGTGTTTAGGAGGGACACATTAAACTCAGCAGCAGTTGAAGATGATAAAGCGAATACCTCAGTGGATGCCTCCATAGGAAATGCATGATATGTCCGTGAAGAATCAAACACTCCATCAAAATAACTAGTAACCCCCGCTACTCTTCGGCCTAATCTATACAAAGAGGCGTTTGTAGAGACATCTAAGTATGCAGAACATTCTACGGGAGCATGGAGGCCATTTGTTGATATGGTTCCGCTGACTGGAATTGGGTGCGTTTGAGTAGAAGGAAGAACTGTTAAGAATTCCAAAGAGTTAGGAGTATGGGAGGACCTTATGTGATAAACAACCACATTACCATCTAAAGATTCCTGAAAATCGATGTACTTGTCCTTTCCTGTGTATGAAGATAGCTCAAATGCCAAAGACTTCTGCCCGTAGAACCTTCCCGTATCCAGAGCACTTACAGTAAAGGTGGTATTCGTAGTCCCTTTAGGCCAGAACAAAGGAGAATTAAAAGCGGAAGTATGATTACCGTCTGAATCAACTATAGCCCAATGAGTTCCTGAAACTGCGTAATGATCATAATCATAAACGCCATCACTTAGAACATTGTAATACAGATAAGCATCCTCGGAGGTAGGTATGGGAGTTTCTATTGTTACATCAAACTTATCTCCCTCCTGAACATACCCTACATTTTGAACTGCTACTCTATTCGTTACCTTTCTCTTAATGCCCGCTGGGTGCATGGATATTAGCCTAGCAGCATCCTCTGTTAACTTCCTTGTTCCTACAAACTGAATTGCCCAATCAATCTCCAACATGAACTCATCAGTCTTTTCAATAGGTGTTTGAATAGACTTGTAGCAAGTTAGGATAGGATTGTCTTCCGATCTATTAGCTTCAGGGTTTCTTGTAAACAAACCAAACTCTTGCAGAGACTTTCCGTTCAAGGCTCCATAGTCTAGTGTTATCTTTATAATAACACCATTCTCATCATCGCCTGGAAGTTGAAGAGGGAAGCAGTTATCTTCGTTTAGAACCCCCAAAACCTCAGACTCTTTAGTGTACTCAATATCTTTTAGGGGAACAAAGTCTTCTTTGTAAACTATACAATCTCTCGTTACTAGCTCTAGAGCGGTTTCGCTACCGTAGTCTGCGGTGGTCGCTAAAGGGCTGTTCAACCTTGAGAAATTCCTTACAGTAGTGTAGGGTAACGCATCCGTCCAGTGTTGAGCAGGCTCCACGGGAGCGGAGTAGTAAGAGCTTGTTCCTAGTTGAAAGTATCCAAACTTGTAGTTCTGAGTAGTAGTGTTCGCGCCTGCTGTCATAAGGTTTGCCATGTCAAGAGCAAACCCTTGAGTTAGAATGTTAGGATCCTTAACACAAACTGGTTCTTTTGTGCCGTCTCTGTAAACTTTTGTTATTGTAACTAAGCCTTTCATATGAAATCAATCGTCCAGTTTATTGTTATAGAATCTTTTGAATTAAATCCGTTACCGTGAGTAATATCATAGTTCATGGATTTTTGAGCGAATAACCTAAACTCCATATCGTCTCCAGTCCAAGGATCCTTATCTATAGATCTGGATAAGTCTATTCCATTCTTGACCCTCGTAGCGTTAGGGTCCATTGTGTACAATCCTAAATCAAAGATGCCACCGAAGTAGTTTGCCATCTCCACATCAGTTCTATTTATTTTGACGCTGTAAGTAACTCTACCCGTGGATGAGAAATCAGAAAGTGATGATACCAGTAACTTGGAGTTGTTGTCGGTGCCCTCTCCAGTGTTATAGTAATAAGCTCTAAGAAAACCATTATAATCCATGCTAGAGACACTGTTAAATCTATCTCCAGAAGAGGTTCTATTTCTAAGAGGGTTTTCATACGCTTGCTGATCTATCGAGCTTACTAGATAAGCAGGGTCATTCGCTTCATCCGCAAAGCAACCAAACCATCTAAAGTCCTTCTGTATTTCAATGTCATCTATGTTGCTCTGTAAGCCCCCGATACTCCAAGAAGAAGGAACGAAATCAGTTATCTTTTTAACTGTTTTTCCAACTAACTGAAGCGTGTTTAAGTTATGCCCATTGTAGAGCCCACTAACATCCACGGAGTCTTGATATGCTGTAGAGGTATTAGGCTCTAAAGAAGTATCATTTGGATGAGGCATGGCTGGTAAAGACGCGCTGACATTATATCCAAGAGATGCGTTAGTTACTGTGCCCGTATTATTAGGAAGGTAATACCCATCTTCTTTTAGAACTATTGAGGATGGAGTAAATTGAAACGCTGAGAAATCAGTAGATGATGTAGTTACAGACTCTTTGGGAAGGAAATAATTTATTGGAAGAGATCCTACATTCAAGGAAGGTCTAGCAAACAACATGCCCCCTACTATGCTTTTAAATCCTCCTCCTAAATCAGTGCTTTCTAACTCAACACTACCTACAGGAAATACTTTAATTTGAAAATCTTTTGTAGAATCATAAGTAGTCGCCTCTGGTATGACAAACATGATTCTTTTCCAACCAGCCCCCAAGTCTTTAAATAAAGCATTAGGATAAGCTCTAGCACCACCCCGTATACCTTCATTATAAAAAGAAATTAAGTCTCCTGCTTTATATTCAACGCCTCCTATAGTTACGGCTCTGTATTCAGTAGCAAACAAAGCAGTGCAAAAACTTCTTTCTCCTCCGCTACTTATATCAAAGGATACTGGGACAAACTGAGGGCCATCATCGGTTGACCCTCTAGGATTAGGAGAGTTATTAAGATCAAGCTTTACATCTATGGAAAAAACTTTAGGTAGGCCCGAAAGTAAGTCGATGTAACCTTGATCGAATACATTTGAACCGAATGCAAAATATCCTCCATTAGCACCGTCAGTCGAGCTTGCAAAGAATACATTACTAGAGAAATCATATATATGATCCCCTGGAAGTTGTTCTATGGTGACACCGCTTCTATACCCTGGGGTGATTCCTACGAGGTCATTCGCACTTGCTATAAGATTATGCCTCTTATATGTGTGTAAGTTAGTTTTATATCCAGTTAAACCCTTGCCGAAGGTCATGCCTTGGATAATGAAATTAGAAGTATCCAGAGCCCTCTCGGCTACGACATTATTTGAAGTAGACTCCTCATTACTAGACAGCGCGATGCCTGGGGTATAGGTGAGCATATCCACAATAGCCTCCCCTGCTCCATCCACAATCAAATTGGAGTCTTCGTGGAGAACTACTTTCTCTCCATTTACCTCAGTGAATATCTCTACATGCCCTTTCATCAGTTCGTAATGTTCAAGTTATCTATCCTTCCATTAGAGAGGAAGGTTGACGAGTCCGCAAACTCGGCTGGATGAATTCTATAGTTGGATCTACCGCCGCCATTAGGTCCATACATCTTTTCAGTTTTTGTGTTGTCCCTAGACTGAAGGTCGTCAGCAATATCATTATAGAATCTAAAGATAGATAGGAGATTTCTAGGCTTCCTAACGAATTCCTGATCCACTGTTTTGGTAATATAGTTTCCAAGCTCAGTTCCACGGATTGAGGGGTAGGAATTAGTCTGTGAATTTAAGACAGTAGTATTTGTAAAGTATGATAAAGGGAATTGATAATCAGGATCTAACATGTCTGAATGAATGCCCAAGTGAGCTATTTCTACAGATCCAGAAGAAACTGATTGATCTTGATCCATCATCATAGAAAATGCTAATTTAGCAGGGGTGTTGAGAGTTTCAGCAGCCCTATTAGGGAAATAACTATCAATGTTTGGATAGTTTTGTGAAAACTCCTCCATCTTCTTACAATCAATAGCTATGAACATTAACTTCCACTTGTTGTCAACATCATAACCCCCAGCCATACCAGCCCTTAAAGTTCCAAAAGGTGCCACTGGGTATCTTAATTCACGAATATCATCTACAAAAGGAAACTCGGACACGCCTATGAAGTCGTTTAGAGTGCCCGCACTAGGTCTTATTGCTCTACTGTTAATATCTAACGACCTAGAAGGTTCACAGCTAAATTTCTCAGTGAAGCCAGATGAAGTTCCTGATACATTATAAACAACACTCACAGTTCTATTGTTTTGATGGTGAGGTGAAAATCCTCCAATACCCATGTCGAGGCCGATTCTAGAAGGAGAATTGTCAGTTACTGCGAATACTGCTGTTAATATAACAAAGTTATTTTTAGTTCCGTCAGAGATGGGCTCATAGAAAACCAAATCTCTAGGGAAATCGTATTGATTGTCGAACCTATCCTTCTTTGAAGCCTCTATAAAGAAATTGTGATGATCGGTGGTGGCCGTTCTTGAATCAGTATCTACATATCCTGAGGTTTCTCCAAATGATGTACTTTGTACGACTTCTTCGTTAGATAAATAATTAGAAGACAGTTCTGGGTTCAGAGATATTTGTCCCGTGTTGAATAGATAAGAACCTCCGATATCGTTCTTGATATAAGATGCCATTAACTCTGTTGTCTGCCAAAAGTCCATACCGTTAGCAGAGAGGATGGCGTAGTTATCTCCAAAAGGAGTCTCGGTTTTAACATTAGTAACCGTAAAAACAGTAGAAGTGGTCAGGGGCGTGAATCCCAAATCTGTATATCTAGACTCTGAAATTCCTCCAGAAATTCTTGGATCTTTCCTAACCTGAACTGCTTCAATCATATCTCCCGTAAATCCAAAGGAGGATAAAGTTGAGTCTTTTATAACATTATTCTGTACGATGTTTAAAAGTTCTACACTAGTTATCTTGCCTTGGATAACTATAACATCCCAAGGGTTGTAACCGTTTATTTGTGCATAACCCTCATAAGGAACCTCACGATATTCAATCTCACCATCCGTATTTGGGACATAATCCGTAGTGCCAATGAAAGCTTTTGAGTATAGTATTCTCTTGCCTCCCTTGGATACTGATATGGTTAGCTCCTTAGGCCCATCATAAACCTCACCATCCCTAGTGATATAAACAGTGGTTCCTAAGGGGACTGCGCCTCCATCAGGATAGAAGAACTCGACTTTCTTTTGAGTATCCGTTAGTGACAGTGAGTAGTCGGGTATCTCAAAGCTCTTTTGAACAGAGGCTCTTAACCTCATGGTTTCATCAACACACTTGATTCCTTTGGTGGCCCAGAACTGTGAATCATCTTGCGTAAGTGAAGGGAATACTTCGATCATGTAGTTCTGATCAGAACGGTGAACTTGTTGCTTATACTGGTAGTAAGATAGAGGAACTGCAATGTGCCTATTCAAGGTATTGAAGTGAACTTTATCTACATAAAAGTCCTCATTTACAAGTGAGTAAAGAACCTCTCTATTGACATTATCAATGTAGCATGAATTAATCTCAACCTTATTCTCTATAGTTTTCTTAGAGTGAGCAAAGTTGTGAACTAAATTGTTTCTCACATACGCAATACCTTCACTTCCCTCTACAGAACTTGAATCTATAATCTTCCAGGTGCCGTCAGGCATATAATTCCAGAAAATACTCTTACCGTAGAAGTCGGTTTCCTTCTCTGTATGAATCCAGACAGAAGCCGTTCTTTGGTCAGTCTGGAAGCTGTCCTCTCTTAGGAAAAGAGAACTCAACTCTACAGAAAAGTTATGTTCAGGGCGTAAGAAATTGTCGGTATCTCCTGCTTCTTTGTACTTGAAGGTATACTTTAGTCTTGGTAAGAACTCCTTGGACTTCATACCTAAAAGGTTTCCATCAAGTAGCGTTGAGTTTTCAGACAAGAAGCCTTCATCAGAAGACAGGTCGTACACAAACATTTTGTTAGCAGCAGAGTTTTTCCATGTATGAATCTCTACACCACTAATGTAGTTTTGGCTAAACGACTCTGGGGCAGTTCCTACTTGGAAATCCGTATCCGATAAATTATTGTCACAGTACCTTATTTGGAACTCGAAGTCTTCGTTAAGAGACTTTATCTTGTTGTTAATTATCTCTGTCTTTCTATCAAATACAGTATCTCTATCAGCATCAATCGAGGCTAAGACATTTCCTACTGCGGATCCATCGAGCTTATGTAAAGCATTGAAGAATGTTGGACCGTAGATATGGGATATAAGAGACGCTCCCCCGTATATAACATCATCCAAAGTAGCATTAGACAGGCTACCTCTACCTTGCTTTACATAGTCGTTTAAGTAAAGGTAGTGGAAGGTCTTGTTCATTTCATTTGGAAGCCTCTTGTAGAAATCCATCCTCATCTTGTTGAAGTCGTTTTCTATAGAGTAATCCAAATCATTCCAGAGACTATTCTTTATAGACTCGTACTCGTCCTTCCAGTTTATATTCTTAATAACATTAAGATTATTATCAACAGTTAACTTCGCCTGTAGCTCAAGATCCTCATCCTTGAGATCTACGATAAGCTTATAAATCTCGTCTAGGTTATCCCTGTACTTGAATACAAGATTATTAGCATACCCGTGATCCAAAGGTAAGTTATAGGTATCAACAGCCCCTCTAGTCTTGAATGTGTACTTACTTCTAACACCATTGAAAACATCATTCGAAGCGGTTGTTTGGCACTCGTCGTACACCTCTGGGACATTCTTGTGGTCAGGGACAGGGGTGAAGGTGTATGAGCTTGGGATTAGTCCTAGAGGAATATACTCCACGAAAGAACTCAGATCACCTAGGGCTGTTAAACTGGTCCCCGTGCCTTTAGTAGTTGTATTCAAGAACGAAGGAGGATTAAACCCATCTCTTCTAAAGATTTGCCCTTTTGAAAGGTTCTTCTGTAGGTCTCGCCTTCTAACCGCAGTTCTAGGAGCAACTTCTTCGTAAGGACCACTAACAGTGTAAACGGAGCTTACATCGATGTAAGCGTCATTAGTAGATGTTCGAGAAAAACTTAATCTGTCTCTCTTGAACACGGGTAGAGCCGAGTAGTCGTTCGTACTCCGTGGATCTTTTACATAATTTGGATCGACACTACTTCCCACTAACCCTAGAACATTGGACCTCATGTTGAGAGTTGATATCTCAAAGGAAGCCATGGCACCACTTGGACTTGGGGTGTCCAACATTCTATAGGAAGCCCTTGGATAAGTGTTTGTAAACGAATCTAAAGCATCAGTCCTTCTAAGGTTTACATCGACTCTCTCTATTGCCTTAGCTGGGACGAAATCAGAAATAGCTTTTAGTGACTCAAAGAAGTCTTCAGTCGTATAAGCAGTCTGTACAAAGAACTTATCGTCAAAAGTTCCTGATGATACCTGCAAAGTGAATTGAGAGGATTTACCGTTCCATAGTGGGAGATAATCGTACAGCTTGCTCTCTAGATCAGTTATTACTCTATCGTAATTAGGAGCCTGCTGTAAGCTTTCTGTCAAGAACAAGAACCCATTGTTGTAGAGTTTAGGATCTTGATCCCCATCGATAGTATTTGAGAGAATGTAACTCTCGAAGGAATCACATATAGAATCTTCAACACCTAAACATACCATCTTCTCCTTGAAGAACTTTACCAGATCATATGTTAGGTCACAATCCTTGTAGAATCGCTCGTCCTCAAATGGAGGTATGTTGAAATCCCTATCTCTATAGTTGAAAGTAAACTTAGGGTTGTCAGGAGCGAAAGCGTATCCTTGAATGTTAAATAAATCCGAGAACTCGTATACTGCCTCTAGAAGAATATGGTCAACTACAAATCTAATGTTTTTATCCAAGTCGCTAGGATCAAACTCTCCTCCTGCGAACTCATTAGCCTTTGTCTGATTCCAAACGCTAAAAGACTCTAACTGATCTGCTTCAGTTTTAAGTAGGTAGTAAATCAGATAAGGAATGTAAGACTCGTAGTATTCAGAGAACCCATTATCAAAATCAATCTCAGTGGCTGGTAAAATGGACTTCAGTAGATCAATGAGCCCTTGCTTAGTTCCTTTCTTTTGAAGCAGCTTTCGAGCGTCTCGAAGCTGTCTTCTCCAAGACTCGCTATTACTCGTATAAAATTCCCATCCAATTTGATCAGCTAGGTATGGAAGATACTTAGCAGGACACTCTTCAATTGAGTTTAAAGATTCGAGTGATAATACTTCATTATCAATATCTCCTATCAAGAAGCCCATAGCAGTTAAGAACTTCTTCAAAGGACCTTCGGTTACATAAGGAATTGTGAAGTTTTTGTCTTCAAAGAACTTTATGTAAAAGTCCTTTGTAAAAGTTTCATCCTCTTCCGTTAAAGGTAGATCATACAGTATATTGTTCCAAGTTAGGTACTTGTCTAATGACTGTGTTCCGCTTAAATGGGTTGTCGCTGAGACTCTAAATTCATCGTTCCATGCCCTTGGCTGTAAATCAGTATAAACAAAAGATAACCTCTTCAAGACTTCTAGAGCGTCACCTAAGGTAACTGTTTTCTTGAAGTTATAGAATTTATCTGTGAACTTATCGGAGATTAGTTCTCTTACTTTGTCAGTATAATACTGATCATAATTCATTAAGGCGAACAAGCCTAATGAATCGATAAGGTAATTAGCGGCCTTGTCATGTGTAGATCCAAATTCCGTAGGAAGCACAGCAGGGGAAGGGCTGGATGCGGGTCCACTTCCTAGTTGTAGCTGGGGCAGCAAGGTTCCACTTACAAAGGTTCTAAAGGCTGCGGAGGTCTCGTAGTCGTTTATATCATACCCTAAAGGACTTAAGATCTCTAGGTCGAACTCGCTAGGAGTAATCTCAGTTAACTTATTTTGAGGAATGAAATACTTTACTAACCCCTCTGAGTATCCAGAGTAGGCGTTAGTAGAGGACGCAGTTCTATCTGAATAGGAAGAGGTATTCCAAGAAGAAAACTCTAAGTTAAGGGTTGGGTAAGTTCTACCGTCATTATCAGAGTAATCATAGATAAGACCGTTTATGTCAAGAAACTTTAGGACTAGATCCGCATCAGCATCAAGTATCTTAGAAGGAAGGTCCTGCTTCTCTTCAGCGAGCTTAAGATCCTCTTCATTATAAATCTGAGGCACTAGTTTATCCAGTGCCTCTGAGTAGTTCCTTCTACTAAACTTTCTAGACATAGTTGACAGTTATTGTAAAGTTGTTTAGCTGAATAATTTCATTGATATCCAGGGAAACTTTTTCATTGAAATTAGTTATCTCAGCAATACGGACCTCATCAACCGAGGTGAATATTTCTCTTGAAACATCTGAAGGTAAGAAGTCTTCCCCAAAGTCTCTTTTATCTACATTAAAGTATCCGTTAATAGCTCTGGCTACTCTTGATTTTATATCAGTCTCATTAGGCTCAAATCTTTCATCCATGGTTATTCTAACATCAAGATCAACTGTCCTAATAAGACCGTCTACTAGAACAATCTCATCTGTCATCATCTTTTTGTTCTCCATGGCTTCGAGCATGGCTTGCTTAAAGGAAAGAGAGGCTTTTTGTAGTTGAGTAGGTGAAGCTCTTTGTAGAAGATACACATCAATTACATTAGCAGAGCTAAAGGCTTTTCTTGTCGTTGCAGTTGCCTTTACCCTTTGCCCTTGCGTATCTCTGTAGATGTTAGCGAAGGTCACATAATCATCCAAGGACACTAATCTGTCTTGTTGTCTGTAAACTAGCTTTGCATATTTCTTTGCATGATCTATTGTCTCGGCCTCTGTTCCTCCTGTAAAAGGATTGGTGTTAGTCAGAGAAACTCCAGACCCTTCCTGAGTGGTAAAATTACCGTTAACAGCGTTGGTAGGCCCGTTACCTCTTTGACCCCCACCCACTCTGTAGGTTATGATGTAGCTTGAATTATTAGGAGGAAGGACGCCCGTGACGCCATCCCCAAACTGTAAAGTGGCTTGGAAATCATCAGTGTAGACAGTTTGGAACACCTTCAAGTCTGAAGAAGATGTTGATAGTAATGAGTTTACTTCTTTGTAAACCCCGCTTGCATCGCCCGCGTTTGAAAGGAAGACTTGAATACTTCCGTCAACAACGGGGCTATTAGCTAGGGTTATTTCCTTAAGAACATCCACATCGGAGAAGATTCCCGTATCTACAGCTAGAGAACCCTCTACAAGAACAGCGTTGTTCCACTCATTGCCTAGATCTCCCTCTGAATCAGTCTTGTAAAAGGTCAGGTCCGCAGTATTAGTTGGATTATCAATAAACCCGTTTGTGGTGGAGTACAAAGTGTAATTCACGGGCTGACCATCTAGAGTAGAGTTAGCTTGAAATACCCTAGATGCAGCAGGGACAGTAAACTCGGAGTCACCAATTGTTGCATCGGCAGTTAGCCTTGTTTTAGCCGATGCTGCTCCTGGGCCTCTTAATCTAACTCCGATTATTTCAAATATCTTTCTTAGGTTTGCAGGAGACTTTACAGTCTTCAGGAACATCTCATGTGCTATCATGTCTGTCTTCATTGACATGACGGAGCCCATGTAAGCAATAAGCTCGACAAACATCATGCCTAAATCAGACTCAGCAAATAAATCATAATCTAGAGGGTAAACAGCCTTGATGTACTCAATTAGTCTATTTCTAAGAGTTATGAAGTCTGTAGCTGTGAAATCAATCAAAGAGGTTTTCTCATCCTCTTTGAATACAATAGACTTCATGAAGTCCGATGCAGCCGTTGTGTATGGTATATTGTCGGTCATGTCGCAAACTCCAGAGGTATGATCTCATTGGTTTCTTTTTCTTTTACACTCAGGTAGACCACCAGAGTTGGGATACCTGAGTAATGCCCATCATCAGTCCTAACATTAATAGAAACTAACTCAGCGTTGGGGATATACAGCCTTATCTGATTGCTAATCTGGGCCTGTAAATTAGCTATTAATGAATCATCTAGCTGCTCAAATACATAGGATCTTAGATCAACACCAAAATTAGGTAAGAACACCCTCTCGCCTGGGCTAGTGAATAAAAGCTGAGTTACTTGACCCTTTAGTAATTCCCTTCTTGAAGACTTTTGAAAAAGGATATCCCCCTTTCCAAGAGGAAATCTTAGCCCATATATGGAATCATCCACAGGCTGTGTTATACTTTTTACAGTCTGCTTAGTTGGTGTTAGTCCATATACTATGCTTGCCATTTAGACCTCAATGTTGGAGAAAAAGGTTTTGTGAGCGTTGTAGTTCTTCAAAGCCTCACTAATAGATAGGGGTTTAGAGTAAATTTTCAAACTTCCAAGGTGACCCCCCAAGCCACTTTGAAGTCCGTTTGAGGGGCCTGTAAACCCACCTTGAACACTGGAAAGGTCTGATATAAAGCCTGTTCCAGCTACCTCTGAGGCATCTGTTCCATACTTATTAAGGTCGCCTGTTTTACTATTAGCGCCCTTGTTTGCCTCGACAGTTAGGTTAATACCATCGGTCCAGCCACCTCCAACCATCCAGGGAGTAAAGAAAGGATCATTCTTAGGACCTTGTAGGAAATCCTCACTTTCTGATTGAGGTATGACCCCTGGGTAATCAAAACTAGGATTACTACCCAACTTCTTGAAGGTAGGTATACCCAAAGTCTTGTACTTATCAATACCAAACTCAGAAGAAATGCTTATTGTGTAAAGGCTTTTTCCGTTTAAGAAAACTGTCAAGAGGTCCTTGCTAAAATCAAAACTTATGTTCATATGAACAAAAGTAGACGAGCAATCAGCTATGCTATCTCCTTCTACAGATCTATCGATGGGAATTGCTAAACCTCTAAACATAGACTCGTCTGGAGCGCAATTATCTCTTCTAATGAAAGAACACCCATCCTTACTAAATGATTGCATAGGAGCAACTATGAAATAAGTGGCTGAGGTGGCGTTTACCGTGTCAGAGGCGTCCAGACTAGAATAGCTTTGAACTGGGTTTAGTGTCCCAGCCAGTCCTGGGTAAGAATCCGCCCCCGTGAATTTACCATCAGAGTTCTCATCAATAGCACTCACTGTAAACGCAGGGTCTCTAGTAAACCCTATGAACAAGCTTCTCACATGATCTGTAGTAAAATCGTTTACTACGCTACTTGAGTTACCTACCGTTGGACCACCTGTATTTTCATTGGAGATGATCGCCTTGTAGAAATTGAAGTCTGTCCAAGAAGCGTTGGGCTGAGATAGGTTTAGGGAGCTTATCTCAGAGGATGCATCTAAACCTTGGTCAAATACCTTTACCTCAAAGTCGTTGTTACCTGAAGTAAAGTTAGGCATGTGCAGCCAGAAATCAAAGGCACACCCACTAGGGTTGTACAGAAGGTTTTGCATCTCGTTTGTGGCAGGCAGCCTTCCATAAGTTCCATGCTCCTCCCTTCTCAAGAATGAGTTATCATCCCCAGCAAACTTTACAATACCGCTAAATCTAGGGATAGCAAGACCCTTAGGGAATGCAGCCGATTTAGTCTTAGCCACTAGCTGCATGTCTTGACGAGAATCTCCAGTGCAGTTAGCTACATTATAAGTTGTAGACCCTGTGTCCTCGACATCTGTTTCTAAGAAGTTATATACCGCAACCAAATCCTCTGTCACGATAGGATCGTTCACAGTTAGAACAGGAGCAATAGTGGGAGTAGAATCAGAGTATTCACCAACACTTGCTAGAGCGCCGATAATATTCTTGTTTACCTCTAGTGGTGCGATAGCCACATTGTTGCCCATAGAGCCGCCTCCCGCAAATACAGGCTTGAAGGGTAGAACTACACCGCTAATGTCTCCCTGGTCTAGAACGAGCTTACGCTGCTTCTCAAGGGCAATGTTGAGGTGTATGTCGCTAAGGTAGCTGAAGTCGTTGATTGGGATCTCTCCAGGCTTGAACGACACCTCTACACCGAAAAGATCAGGTGCCTTGACGGCAAGCTCAATCTGCTTCTTTCTTCTGCGAATCTTGGTATCGAATAGCTCGATCTCTGAGAAGATTTGCTGTTGCATGTTAATATACACAGCGGAGCTAGTCGCGTAAGTATTCAGTATATCCTTCCTTTGAGCGTCTAACTCACTTACAACGAGGTTCTTCTGACCCTCAAGAACTTCTAGTAAGTGATCCTTGGTGTAATAGTTTTGAAGATAGTCTGCTTCATCTATCTTCTCCACATCAAGTATTGTGTCAACATACCTGTCAAGATCATTCAGAGTTATCTGGGTTCCTTTACCTCCTAGGTTAGGAGAATGGTCCATCTTCCACTTTGAGGAATCTGCAATGAAAGGGAGGTCCTCTAGAGTTGGAATGTTTCCAGACGCTGCGTAAGTTCTGTTTTGTGAGTCGTAGTAAAGACCATCAACGGACAGAAGGAAAGTTCCTTTGGTGGACTTTGGAGGGCCGAAGGTTAATCTGAAGATTTCGTCCTCTTCTTCTATGGTATCTGTTAGGGTTGTGGGATCGACCAAAGTTCCCGCTGCTCTACCAGCTAGGATCTCTGATATTTGTCCTAAAACAACCACGGCATCATCGATGAATTGTTCGGCTGAATCGATTTGGCTTTGGTAGATTGCCAACTGTGCTTCGGTAGGAGCTAAAGCAGCATCGCTGCCTCTTTGTCTTTGGAGATGAGTTTCGTAGTCACTAAGGCAATCCTTGATTGCTTCAATGTCTTGACCTATAGCTTGTGCGGTACTAGCGATTTCGTCTAGGAATGACAAAGCTCCTGCAACCGCTCCTATCGCGTTACCCAACGCTGCCCAGCCAGCGTCAATCTTGAAGAAGGATAGACCGTCTATCTCATCTTGAGCAAGACCGAGGAACTCAAGGATCTCAGCTTTGATATCGGCAATAACTGATCTAGCAGCTAAGACGCCTTCGTTCATACTCAAAGCTATGGTCGCTAGGGCATCCCCTGGTAGGAGGCTTAAGGCTTCAAGACCTAGCTCTAGCATACATGCTGGTACTCCGAAGGTTGGGATAGAGTTTGAGCCTACGGGGAAGCTTTCTCCGAATATATTAGGGTTTGATGCCATCTTAGCCTGCTCCTGGTACTGGTGGTTGTGCGTCTAGGTTTGTGGGTCTTGGTACAATAGGAAGACCAGTTACGCCATTTTGGAAGTTAACTAGAGGCGCATTAATATTTATAGCTGTTGCTGCGGTAAGGTTAATTATAGGTGCTTGTATGTCTACCGCTGCTACCCCTGGGCTTTCTGGTGCTAGTTCTCCCGTACACCTTACTCCAGCGTACAGAGGGCCACCTGCGATCATTTGTGCAATGTGTCCTCCATGGGCTTGAACTGCTCCACCTGTAGGAGATACGGAAGGGTCTGTTACAGCAACAACGGGTGTTATACCTGACTGCAAGAAGATGCCGTTAAAGGGACTTGCAAATGGGCCATACCCATATGTTCTAAGACAAATCTGATTGTACAGCGACTCCATAGTAATCTGCCCAGAGAAAGGGTCAGTGGCATTGGAGACATTCATACCAATAAACTGAGCGTTGTTCTTGATCATGATTGATCTAGCTTCAGCCGCAGCCTCCACCCTTACATTGCCTTTCTTACTTTTCAGAACAGTATTACGCTCACCTTGAACTAATAGCGAACCTGGGCCATGATCTACTCCAGAGAACTTCCTAGGCCCGTTCATTCTGATCTGAGTATCTCCACCCCTTGTTCTAAGGTGAATCGACTCGTTCTGGTACTGCCTGTTAAGAGTTATGTTATCAGGGCCATCAGAGATTTTGACATAGGATCTTCTAGAAGTATTATTGGACTTGTCTACGAACTCAACAACACCTCCAACATTATCTCGGAGCGACAGGGACTTTTTGTTAGTGTCTAGGGTTGCTATGTTTTTGTCTGAGGGATAATTTCTGATACCCTTCTCTAGGTCCTCTGGGGTAGCGCCAGTTACCGTTGACATATAGAAGTAAGACGAGTCGTTGTCGGCCTTAGCGATTAGAACAAGATCCCCTCTACTAGGATAGGCCGTAAGCCCTGCTCCCCCTGCTTCAAGATACTGACTTCGATTGCAGGGAGAAGTATACAGCACAGGTTCAGAGAAAGACCCGTCCTCGTCACTTCCAATGATTGAACAGTGAATCATTGTAGGATCGAGAGGATCGAACACACTTGTAACTATTGCTGTTAGTAATTTCATGTCACCCTTCTATGTCAGTTATGTTGGAGGATATTGCAAAGGTCTCCGCTAGTTGATTTCTTAGTAAAACTACTTCAGTGTAACACTCAGATCCATTTATAACATGCTTGTATCCGATTATCTGGTATAGGCCATTTAGAATACTCAAGGCAGAGATGCGGCTTTGAGAGCTAGTGATGAAAGGGTTCTTATGAAAGAATATGACTGGATCTTTTATTGTGGTCTCATCTATGAAGAACGAAGGGCTTGTTTTTATGACAAGCTTTCTTGCGTTCTGAGCGAGACTTTGAGTGTAGAGTAAGTAGTTCGTTAAGGCTTTAGGATCTATATTTTTATTTTTTACTTGAGCAGAATCTTTAATCTCATTTATTATAGTCCTATACATGTCTTTCAAGTCTTGTGCTGCTTGTGTTTCATCTACAGGCCGTTGGTTTATCTCTTCTAGAACCCTCATGAGAGAGGTATCCCCGTAAATACCTCTCATGACATTTCCTACTATTTGTTCAATCTGGGCGTCGGAAAGGTTATATAAATAATTTGCTTTGTTGTAGTCGTAAGAGAAAAACTCTCTAGCACTCTTAATACCTTTCTTATTACCTATACTAAAGAAGCTTTGGTACTCCGCAAAAGCAAAGTTATTCTCCTCAGAAGTTACCTCTATGACATTTGAATTTTCAGAGCCTGCTATGAACAAGAGGGTAGTTCTAAGTATAGTTTCTAATTGATTAGGCAAGAATCTTAATGCGTATTCATCAGGTATAAGTATTTCTTGATGTGCTACACTTGATTGAGAAGCGGTCCATCTTTCTAAATACTTTGACAGCCCTTGTCCTCTGGACCCCTCTATAAATCTAACCGCATTACAGTTTAGATTAGTAAAGATAGTCTCGTTGCTAAGAAATCCTAGGTTCGATTTTATGTAATTAGAATACTGTTCGTACTCACCTCTAGTAAATGCTATGTCCTTGGGGAACATCAATCCTTTTATGATGTAGTCATCACCGATTACAAGAACATTACCTAACTTTTCAAAAGGCTTATTTAGCTCTCTATAGCTATTGTTAAGACCTTTTTTTATGTATACTGTTGCTGCTGCCTCTACTTTACCTAATTCACTGTTAGGGTCTGCGGGTGCAAGCGCCTCCAATATTTGCTCGCTTGAAGTTGCTTCTAGTTCTCTCTTTTTTGTATAAAGCTGATCAAAAATAGCTCTGACTTGACCAGAGTTTTTTACATCCCGAGAAGATATGTCGTTAGGATATACTTGAAACTCTTTGTATAAAAGTCTTATAACATCCTCGACCCTATCTTTTCTACTTTCATTCTCATTAACTTCTAAGAATAGTGAGTAGCTGTAATCAACTGTTTTTATTATATCAATAGTATTATCTTCTAAGCCTTCTAGATTAACATTTATTAGATCTTCTCTTCTTGATCCTCTTCTTCTTAGAAGCTCTGGATTATTAACATAACCTCTAGCCCGAACCTCTTCTTGAGAAACCTTTACTCTAATTCCACACTTAGCTAATTTCACACTTAGATTGTGGAGGGCAACCGATGCAGTAGGGTCTAAACTTGCTAACTCAGTTTGCTTTTTTATTGCCAACTCCATAGCTGGGCTTAACATGACTACACTTCTATTGCCCTGATTATCAATCAAATACCTCTCCAAAAGATCTTCTATCAAGAAAACTATATTGGCTGTATTATTTACAAAAACCTCTTTAGGTCTTTTAGATGTTAAAGTAGATGATAGATCTCTAGTGAAACCTATAACACTACCATCGTTAGTGTACCTAGCTTTTAGAAGAATTGGAGCTTCATTCTTATCTGTAGAAGTTGGGAATACATGATCTGTTCCCTTTTCACTATCGGTTCTAACTATAGGCTCGTCATTATCTGAAGCAGATTCCGCGTGCAAGTTAGGAACAAACTTGATAGCTAAGGTATGCTCTCTGTTACTATCTTGGTTCAGAACAATATTTTTCATTGTTAGCTTTTTGAATCCAGAGTAGTTCTTACCACTCTCATGACCATAGCCAACATTGATAAACATTTCTGGGTTAAGTCCGACTGTATCCAAGGCTTCTTGAAGTTTAGTAACGGTAGGGTCGGTTGGAAAAACAGTCATCGTGTCACCCTGATTTATATAATTTTTTTCTAATTTAGACAGGGCCGCATTAAACGCTGAAGCGGCAAAATCCTCATCTTCCAATATGGTAAAAGGAACATCAGCACTTCTTAAAGTACCAATTGATCGTTTTTCACTTAAGGTTCGTTGATTGATTGCATACTCTTTTCTAAAAAGGTGGACTATCTGCTTATCTCTAGCCGTGCTCCTCTCCACTGAAGAAAAGTTCTGAAAGTAAGCTCTCAGGTTATCAATGTAAAATGAAAATATTTTAGATATGAAAATCCCATCAGGATCAAGAAGCTCTATAGTTACCTCTGTTTGTTTTCCATCCCAACCCTCGGTGTAAGATATTAAAGTTCCATCTTGAGTGGAAAGAATAATATCTTCCTCATTTGGAAGGCGATCTCCTTCGGGGTCTCTACCAGATATAATGATTTGAGGGCTCTCGACTTCATCAAATCGAGGCCCTATAGGTAATCTATCTCTTCTTCCTAGACCTTGCATTATAAGTTAGGTATCTTTATAAACTTACCTGCGGTGTATCCTTCGAAAGGGTCATTTATGTTGTTGAACTGTAGCATCAACCACCACCTTGATACAGTATCATAGAAGACAAATGATGTTAAGTCTGGCCTTACATCGTGTTCAGCAGGTATCTTACCGATCTGATAAGTATAGCGAGTATCCATGGTCGAAATGAAATCGTCCATTTGAGATCCCACAGAGGTAGTAATATCTTTACCTTTGTGAGACACGGTAATCACACCCTCATTGTATCTTGTTTGAGCCATTATATAGTACCTTGATCCGTGGTGTTTTGTACTGCATTCATGGGGTCGAATGTGGCAAAGCCCTCTTCAATGAATGAGTCCCATCCTGGCATCATCTTAGAAGATTCAGGAGTCGTTGGGTTGAAGTCCAACCCTCTAAGTCTAACCTCCCTTAGGTTCATACTAAATTTCAGTATTCTAGGAAGCATGGTTACTTCGTCGTAACCTCCAGCGGGGTCGTGAGATATTGAGTAGTCTGTTACAATGCATGGAACATTTTGGTAAAGAATACCATGAACCATGCTAACAATAGGTGGACCTAGTGATGGCTTTTTAGAACTTGTCATCACACTACTTCTAATCAAGTTCACCCAGTACATGCACTTTAGTATAGCAGTTAGTCTGGTGTCTGCTCCCGCTCCCGTTGTTATGCCTCTGCTAACTTCGTTTGCTAAAGGTGCAGGCAGTTCTTCATAGGTTTGAACATCGTTACCGTTTAGAAGAACATTGTTGATAAAATCGTTCGCAAACTTCTCTATGTTAGACTGAATACTCTCTACGCTTTTGATGGAGTTAGAGGTCTTATCCACATTGTCTCTTTCAAAGTAATCCGCCTTAGACACTCTAGACTTTTTGGTTTCCGTAGGAGGCTTTACCAAAGTATACATCATGATGTTAGGAAGAGTAATATTGAAGTTTACATCGAATGATCTAGACCTAGCTCCTAAGAATGTAAAGACAGAGCCGTTGCTTCCCAAAGGAGTATACTCAGAGTAATTAGTTTGCACACTCTCCTTTATATCAATGTTCTCAGCAAAGTGTAAAGTTCTGATAATGGGGGCCTTACCGTCTCGCTTGTTAAAGCTGAAAACAAACTTAGATCTATTCTCTAACTGCCTGTCAACTATTTCCTTCATCATCTCCTCCTACTAGCTACTGCTTTCGTTTCTTTTCTTTTCGTCTCGTCAATCAACTCTCGTTGACCAATCAACTGCTGCTTATTAACTGTGAGAAGCTCTGCTAAGAATGGAACCTCTGCGCTTCTGACCAGAGCGTCTAAGTCTTGCAGTCTTCTCTTCTCTATAAACGAGAGACCACCTTCTTCTGATGGAGTCTTTAGAAGCTCTCTTCTTCTCTGTTCCTTCGAGGCTAATCCAATCTCTTTTAATGAGTTGGCGCTGTCTTCGCTTGAATTCTTGAGACCGAGTAAAGTATCAAGAACTTTACCGTAGCCTCCTAAACCTGCGTCAAATCCAAAAATATTGGAAACAGTAGCCACCAGGGCCCCAAATACATTAAGGATTCCTCCAACAACTCTACCAATGAATCCTACAACACGCGCAACGGCTGCAATCAAAGGATTAAACGCTGCAAGCAAATTTAGGAATGATGTCGCTGCGGCTGCTAGACCTTTAATCAAATACTCAAAGGATGGTTGTAACTCAGCAATGGCTCGATTAAAAGGTGCAAGAAGATTTTGCTTTACTACTCCGAACAACTCCGAGATCTTGTCTCCAAAGCTCTTTGCTGCGAAGCTTGCATCATCAAGTTTGTCAGCTATCAGGATGGATGCAGGGCCTAAGTCACCAAGAATACCTTGGACCGCCTGAAGACTTCTAAGCGTGGTTTGCCCTTGCTCTCCTACGATGCTTCTTGAAACTTCTCTTGCTCTATCAAGGCTACTTCTTAATTCTTCAGCAGAGGGCTCGATACCTTGGAACAGTTTATTGGCTAAACCCTCTAGACCTAGGATCGCTAATTGGTTTTGATCAGTATTTACATCTGTCAAGGTCTTCGCAAACTGCCCTGCTAGTTTAGCGTTTTCAGGACCTAATACGGCTGCCAACCTTGCAGTAAAGTTAGCTGCTGCTTCTGCACCGCCACCAATGTTTAGAACACTGAGATTGTTGGATAGCTCGTTTACCGCTCCGATGATTGAGTCACCCGTTACACCAAAGCTCTTGGATAGGTCGATGACATTCTTGGCAAAGCTATCAATTTGTTTTTCAGTCAGGTTGCCCATCCCAAGTAAGGATTGAGACAGAGAAAACAAGGCAGCAGTGTTCTGGCCCGATAGCTTGAGTCTAGTAGCGAGATCTACTAGATTTTTGTTTGTTCCTTGAAAGCCCGCAATCCTTAACTCTGTAAGTGCCCTTGTTGCGTTCTCTAACCCTGCGGTGGTTCCTTCGAGAGCGTCTGTGTTTCCTCCAAGAACGGAATTTAGATCAGAGTTGATTACAGCTAGTCTTTGGTCAACCTTAGTAACCTCAACTAAAGCCTTAGAAATTTCCGCACCAGCTACGCCTAAACTTCTAATGCCTAGCTCGAATACGCCTGTAAGCCCATTGAAAGCAGAAGCTAGAGCCAGACTTTGACGCTTGAACTCTTCAAAACCTCTTCCAAGAGGTCCAGTGGGGTCATTAGGGTCTGCCATGGTTACCTTCCTTTAGTTAATATCCTGGTTAGATTCGACATCCTTCCTGTTGATATAAATGTTCTGTAATTCTCCCTGCCTACAAAAAGTCCGAATAGGTTAGTTATGTACCTGTAGGAAGCTATCTTTGTGAAGCTCCCATATCTATTTAGGGACTCGATAATAATCTTTAAGGATTCACTAGACAGGTGATCCACCAAGAAACAAGAGAACAGCTTATTCTTTGTACCTCGACTCCTGAATACTGCACTACTAGGGCCTGATCTACCATTAGACACTGCAAGGGCCATGTAACTTGATTTATTGTAGGAGAAACTTACTACATTACCAGGGCTGATACTATTGACCGAAGGGACCCTAGCAGAGATCAGGTCAAGTCCCGTTTCATCTATCTCCAGGGCCCTTTTAAGTTTTTCTTCTTGAATCTCTAGAAATCTAGGATCTTTTTTCGAAATCTCAGCCATGTGCCTGTATTATATAGTAATATTTATTAATGATGATGAGTATAGATAACTATGAAATTATAGAGTTTATAGACTTACTAGACTATACCTTTAGTGATAAGTTTGTAAGTAAGTGGAGACATAGATTCTCTACATCCTTCATCAAGAAGTTTCAGTATAAGCTCTTGAAGACTGTTTCTGACAAGAAACCTTTAAAAAAGAGGAGTCTGTACCACTATATGACCAAGAAGTGCAAATACTCTGAGGAGCAGGTTCAGGACTTCTTCCAGGCTATCGAGATCGAGATTTATTACCCTATGATACTGTGATGTTTTGTAACACAATTAGCAACTCAAAGAGAGAAACCTTTCGCCAGTGCAGACTCAAATATAAATACAACTATGTGAACAGGTACGAAGACACAGATCCTGGCAATACTGGAGCCTTGCACTTCGGCTCATTCATCCATGAGGTATTTGAGCATAGCACAGGGGCTACCTCTATCGACCAGCTTTGGGCTAAGGCTAACGATATAAAGGACAAGTATAAGTTCCCAGATAAGTACAACAAGGACATCGAGAAATGCTTCAAGAACTTCCTGCGGTTCAATGCGTCACTGCCAAAGGAGTCCATCGTGGAGCATCACTTCGCAGAGGAGATTGCTGATGGAATCAAACATGAAGGATATATTGACAGGATTATCAAAGCACCAACAGGAGATATTCTTGTCGTGGATTACAAGACTTCCAGACGAGAGAAGACCAAATTCGAACTCTTCAATGATAGCCAAGGGAAATCTTATGTCTACGCAGCACACAAGCTTACGGGTGTCCCTATACGAAACATTACCTTCGCCCACTATTATCCTCTATCAAACAATCTTGTCGCGGCTACCTACACCGAGGCGACTATTAGGCAACACATTAAGTCTGTTGTAGATGATGTGTGGACCATCCGCAAATGCAAGAGTGATGACCTGTACCCCCAGAAGAACGATTTCTGCAACTGGTGTTCTTACAAATCCATATGCCCACTCTATAATGACCCAGAGGTCGTGAAGGGCCGACTAGACGAGTGTAAGACCAGACCAAGACGCAAGAAATGATTAGCGAGTGGGTACAGAATAACATCAAGGATGGACGCCTTCAGAGCGGCGGTCGTGAGTGGGTTTGTAACTCAGTCATTGATACCTCTGACTACAAGCGTCACATGTCCGTCAACCTTGAGACTGGCCTATGGCAATGCTTCAAATCTGGTGAGACAGGTAACTTTTACCAGCTTGTGTCCATTGTTCGTGGTGTCCCTTACCATCGTGGCAAGGAGATCTTCTACAGCTACTGCATCGAGAACGGTCAGCTTCCCGAAGAGTCTAGCGCCCAAATCATTACGCCTGAGATACAGAATCTAGAATATGAAGAGTTCAATCCAATCGAAGAGGACAGCCCTGCGGATTACTATGTTCGCAATCGTAATCTTAATCCTGCTCGCTTTTACTATGCCTCCTCAGGACGGTACGCAGGTAGACTCATTATCCCCTTCGAGGACGAACACGGACTTTTCTACTTTACAGCCCGTGCGCTTGGACCCCAGACCCCTAAGTATCTCAACCCTCCCAGTGAGGCGGGTGTTAAGTCCTCCCATGTCCTTCTCCCTTATGATACCGAGAGCACCGAGCCACTATACATCACTGAGGGTGCCTTTGATGCCATCGCACTCAAGGAGTGCGGTCTTAATGCGACATGTACCAACGGCTGCTCCCCTTCGCTCATTCAAATACGATATCTGCGTGAGTACAGGGGTCCAATTGTAGTAGCCTACGACAACGACGATGCTGGTCGTGAAGGTCTAGAACGCTTTGAGAGGCTCCGTAAGCGTTGCTGTATGCCTACCTTCAATCACATCTTCCCAGGTGCCAACTTCAAGGACTGGAACGATATGCTGATTGCTGCTGGTGACGAGCAGTTCCTAGTCACAGATTACGCCAAGAGCTACAAGCCCTACGATTGGGCTAATATGGTTCTCAGCGGACTGTGAAATACATCATCGGTGAGATGATAGTTTCGTTGAGGAGAGTGTACTTGGCCTCAACTGAGTAGGTGCCTGTCCCTGCTCCAAGGTCAGTAATACTACCGTCTGTAAGGACACTAGTGTCTAGCTTGAAGATCATGGTGTTATCCGAGGTAGTCTCGACCAGAGAAGAAGTAGCTGAGTATCCAGAGACCTCTACTCTAGCGGGAAGATTACTATCTTCGTTGTGCTTGAGGATCCTAAACTGAGGTTCCGTTAATACTCCTTGGCTGAGAGCGTTCTTGATACTCTCGTCTATGTTTCTGTTGGTAACAGTAATTTCAACAGGAACCTTTAGTTCTACAACCTCATCCAGTCTAACCTTGTTTGGCATTAGGCTGGTTCTAGACTTCATCATAAGAGGCTCAGTGATCGCTATAATGTTGTCTTGAAACAGAGTAAAGTTATTGATAAAGACTTTCCAGTCAGCGGATGCGGCTGTTTTTATGGTCCATACATCAATGTAATCACCGACACTGCTGGCGGTATTTTTTATTGTGGTCCCGCTTCTATCCAGACTTGATACGGTCTGTGTTCCGTCTAGGACAACTACAAAGCGACCCACATCAGTTCGATAAACTCCAGATGCATCGGAAGCGTCTGTAGAGAATTCAGACTCAGCCACATACCCATTAGCGTTATCTGATCTCCATCTGAACTTAACGGAAGATGCCGCTGAATCAGAGATAAGCTGAGTCCCTGAAGCAAGAACAGAGCTTGGGGAAACATTCTCCTTCTTGAAAAATAGACTTACAGAGCTTACTGCATAAGGATCAAAGTAAGTTCCATTATTGTATAGATTTAATCTAAGGGCGTTTCTGCTCAAAACCCCTGGTTGATTCTGTCTCTCAACGACCTCTACCCCGTTTAGCTTCATTTATATATTCCTCCTCAGCCATGAGTTCCTCTTTGAGGAAACCCAAGAAGAAGCCCCTTTCTTGGCGATCCATAGTTTTTACATCGCTGTAGGGGACTTTACACCTTCTAACAAGTATATAGGCTTCTCTAAATAGATTTTCTAGATTGTTTTCCTCTAGCTCGCTGAGAAAAAATTTTTATTTAGAGGCAACTCCATCACTGAGTCGTGGCCGCAGTGAGAGCAGAGGACACGGATTTCAGTGGTTAGACCGTACCCCTCGCACATTACAGTTGACATTATGGTGTTAATGTCCCCCGCAGGAAGTTTTTTGATAGCCTTCTGGATAACCATGTCATTTTCCACATCATTGATGCTGATGATAAATCTCCAAAGATTATCCATCAGAAGCTCAGGGTCTGACATGTAAACCTCGTCACTCATTGAGGCGAGCTTTACCTTAGCAGGCTTCTTACACATTGGAAGCTGTATCTCCACTTCCCTACCCATGTCTTCCAGAGAAACTACAGGCATGTCGTTTAGGTCAACAGAGATCCTGTTTTCTTGGTGGCAAGAAGGGCATCCAACAACAAACTTGTAAACAGAACCAAAAGATAATTCTCTAAGCTTGAACAAAAGATATATCTTGTCAACTAGGAGGATATCTGATTTATCAATATCAGATACACAGTTTTCAAGAAGCACTTGGGAAGGATCTACTCCTTTCTTTGACAGGGAAAGAATCTGCTTCTCTTCTTCAAAGGTAATGGGTCTTAGTGTAGCAACCCCACCTGAGGGGAGAGTTACAGTATTTTGTGCATTGTAGGGGACATCAGCTAAGATGTCATCCACCATCTCGTCTACAGTTTTCTTCTTTGCTGCTGGCATATAAAAACTCCGCTTTATTATAGTCTATAATAAAGTATGAAAATTGTGATTGGAACACAGAAATCCAAACTCAAGACTGATAATCCTAAGATCCTAAAGGCTCTCAGTAACTTATATAGCTTCAAGATACCTGGGGCTGAGTTTACACCAGCCTACAAGAGGCGTCAATGGGATGGTAAGAAGCGTTTCTTTACCAGAGGTGGTCAGTTCGGTACAGGCATGTTACCTTCTATCCTGGCCGACCTAGAGAAGATTGATTGTGTTCCTGAGCTAGAATATAAGAATGAACGCCCAGAGTCTCTTCCTCTTAAATCTATCGATCCTTTTACTTATTTTGATTATCAGCATGAATCGATCCAACACGCGCTGAATAATCATCGCTGTATCATCAAGGCTCCTACTGGTGCAGGCAAAACTTTAATTATGGCTGGCATCGTCAAGTCTCTCATGGGCAAGAAGATGGTCATCCTATTCAATGCCAAGTCCCTCTTAAAACAAACTTACGACTTCTTTGTGAACGAGTGTGGTTTCAACAATGTAGGTGTCTGCTTTGGTGAGGGCTACGAGGATGGTGACATCATGCTGTGTACCGTCCAAAGCATTGAAAGAATTATCGACAATTATGTCACAGATGCCGAGGTGCTCATGGTGGATGAGGTTCATGAGTTTGCTAACGGAGAGTTCACCGTAGCAGCTATTGAGAGCTTTCCTAACGCTCCTTACAGGTACGGTTTCACTGCCACAGTGCCGCAGGACCCAATCCCTCGATGGACGCTTATATCAGCGTTCGGACCTATATACACATGCAGGACAACTCAAGATCTTATCGAGGATAATGTCCTGACCAAACCAATCATACAAATGCTCAAAGTTCCTGAGTCTGAAGTTGATGACTCAGAGCTAGGGTACAGAGGAGTTTACGAAGAACTTATTGTCAACAACGAAATCAGAAATAACATGATCAAAGATATCGTGGATGATATCAGATCAAACCATGAACAAGCCAGAATACTTGTACTCGTCAGAGACCTTGAACACGGTCACATCCTTCAAGAGGGAATTGGAGGATCTTGTTATTTCCTTAGAGGTGAAGATGATCTCGGCAGTAGGTATGAAACCATTCGACGGTTTACAGAGTGTGGAGAAAACTCAATCCTTATTGGAACGAAGATTTTGCAAACAGGAGTTAACATACGCGAAATCACACATTTCATCAATGCTCGCGGCCTTAAGAGTCCTATTGCAACCATACAAGCACTCGGACGCTCTCTTCGTCGCCATGACACTAAGGAAGTGGTATATGTCTATGATTTCATGGATACAGGAAAATATATTGGTGCCCACGCAAATAAACGATTCTCAACCTATGTCTCTGAAGGACATGAGGTCATAAAGGTATGAAAAGCGAAGAAGAACTCAAAAAGGCTCGCGGAAGACTAACAGAAGCCGAGATGGCAACTATTAGATCTCTCAAAGGAACTCTCGAAATGCTTGAGAAAGATCCCTCCATCACCCTGCTAAAGATGAGAGAGATGCAGAACTTCTACAACACCGTCCGTGTATTAAAGGATGGATACATTGAGAAGATTATCAACCTTCTTAAAGAAGGCACTAAACTGGATTAAGTGTAGAAGATCTTAGTTTCGTTGTAGTTTGATAGCACTTGTGCGTCAGATAAGCGAGCGTTGTACCAGTGAAGCTCTGCTACCTTACCGTTGAATGGTAAGAAGTTACTAACACCATCTGAGTTAGGTGTGCCACCAATCCAAAATGGGAAGGTAGAGTTAATATTCTCTCCCTCTGTTCTATCTAAGTCCGCAGCGGCAGCATTACCTGATTCTGTGATAGGACTTCCATCAATATACATGTTGACCTGACTATTTGCTCTGTTCGTAGTAAAGGTTAGGTAGTGCCATGTAGAGATAGTAACATTACTTGAGCCTGTCCAGATCATAGAACCATCGCCAGTATCCGTGGTCATGACGAAGAAGAATGGAGCAGCATTGTTAATACCACACCCATAACGGCTGGCACTGTTACCTCTTGCTGACTTGGATTGAATGTATTGATAACCTGCTGTAACCGTGTCAGCATTCATCCAAATACCTATTGTAATGTCTCCTGTACCCCAGTCGAGAACATCTCCACCGTTAGCGAGGTCATTCGTACCATCAAAATCAAACGCACTGACAGGGCTGGTTACATGAGTAGGCCCGTTGGTCAGAGTAAGATCGTTGTTGTTTGTGGTCAGATCAGACCAAGTTGTACCCGTTCCTCCGTAAGAAGCAGAATCCCCAGCGTGGAAGTGTGCTTGTAGGTTTGTTTGTAGAATTGTACCTTGTGAAGCAGGAGGTGGTGGAGATTCAGTAACAGGTTGTCTAAATACAATCTTACCACCTGAGTTAATAAACTTACCGTTTGCGTCTACAAGATATCCCATCAAGACATCCTCTTAATTGTCATGAATGTTTCGTTAGCAACCAGAGTACATGTTCCGCTAGTGGCTTCGTTAATTACATGACCACCTACAGTATCATTAGCGGAACAGGTTACAAGACAGGTTACAATTAGAGAGGACTCGTTATGACCACTTGAGTTTCTTACATAACCCATCTTGCCTGCTCCATAACCAATCCACGCACTTGGGGATGCTCCACCAGTACCTTTGTATATTTTTAATACACCGTTCCATCGAGTGGTTGTTGAAATGTAACCAACATTAAATGTTACCTCGTAAGTTCCTGCTGTGTTGATAGTTACATAGGCATTACCAGGAGTGTAACTAAAGTCTGTAGCATAACTTCCATATGCAGGATATCCAGCGGTTACATCTAATGGAACAAGGGCACCACCAGTAGAGTTAATATTATCTGTTCCCGTGTTAACAACAGTAATACCAGCGGCTACGCCTCCACCGCCTCCACCACCCCAAGAACCTGAACTGTTAAGAACAGTGTTGTAGGTAGAGTCCCAATCCCTACAAGACTGAGGGAAGTCTGTATCAGTGAATGTAGTGCTACCATTCTTACGGAATTGATAGGCTGTAGTCGCACTCAATATTAGAGATGGTGCAATTATGGAAGTGTTACCGCTTGATTGTAATCCGAATGTAGCAGCGTCAGTAGTTCCTAGAGTTCCTATATGAGTTGCAGTAGTTCCTGTTACAGTAATGTTTCCGCTGAACAATGTGCTTGCGTCTGTGGTATCTGTTACAAGAGAACTTAGCGCAGCGTTAGTAGAAGATAGCACATACTGCGGGTGATCGTTGTCGGCTAGACCCGTTAAAGCGCCGTGATCGGTGACTCCTCCTCCACCACCCCAACTACCCGAGTTATCAAATACCGTCTGGTAAGTACCATTCCAAGTATTTGCTGAGGTGGTGTGGTTACTAATATGAGTATCAATCTGAGCGTGTGTATTAGTACCGATATTACTTAGAGCAGTGTGATCAGTGGTGTCAGTATCAGTAGCCCAAGTTGTCTCGTTAGCTGCAATATACCCAGATAGATTAACTGTTGATGTTTCTACACTCGTTACAAGGCTTGATAGAGCATTATTGGTAGCAGAGAGAACATATTGAGGGTGATCGTTATCACCAAGACCAGCGATAGATCCGTGGTCAATGCTTGCTTCTGTAAAGTGTACAGACCCAGACGCAATATGGCTATCAATCTGAGCGTGGGTATTAGTTCCTATATTACTTAAGGCAGTATGATCTGTTGTGTCATTATCCGTGGACCAAGTTGTTTCGTTAGCAGCGATATAGCTTGAAAGGCTTACAGTAGATGTTTCAACGCTAGTGACAAGCGTAGACAGATCGTTGTTAGTTGCCGAAAGAACATACTGAGGGTGATCATTGTCTGCTAGTCCAGCAATAGATCCATGGTCAATACTCGCTTCTGTGAAGTGTACGGATCCTGAAGCAATATGGCTATCGATTTGAGCATGGGTGTTAGTACCGATATTACTTAAGGCAGTGTGATCAGTCGTGTCATTGTCAGTTGACCATGTAGTCTCATTAGCCGCAATATAGCTAGAAAGGCTTACTGTAGATGTTTCTACACTCGTTACAAGGCTTGATAGAGCATTATTAGTAGCAGAAAGAACATACTGAGGATGGTCATTGTCACCTAGACCAGCAATAGATCCATGATCAATGCTCGCTTCTGTAAAGTGTACAGAACCTGAGGCTATGTGACTATCAATCTGGGCGTGAGTGTTTGTGCCTATATTACTCAGAGCAGTGTGATCTGTTGTATCGTTGTCAGTTGACCATGTGGTTTCATTGGCAGCTATGTAACCTGATATATCAACTGTAGAGGTTTCTATGTTTGTTACAAGAGTTGACAGATCATTATTGATAGTAGTTAGAACATACTGTGGGTGATCGTTATCGCTTAGACCTGTAAGTAGCCCGTGATCCGTTACTCCTCCACCACCTGCGACACTAGCATTGATCCACTCTCCTGTGGAGGATGTCCAAACAAGAGATTCATTATGTGAAGGAGATGAAATATTAGTGTCAGTTAGACCTGATAAGGATGCGGATCCTCCACCTCCACTACCTACACCTAGGTTTGCGGGAGTAATCTTTTTCCAAACACCACCATCATCAATGTAAACATAATCAGCATCACCTGATAGTGTCGTAATCTCCGCGTTAGGTATATCGTTAGCACGACCAATACCAGTAACCTTAATAGCACCGTTAAAAGCATTTGCTCTCATAACGATACCTATGTTTTGAATAAAGTGATCTCCAGAGGTGGGTTTAGTAGTAGTGATACCCCCTGGAGTTGTAGGACTCACATAAGCAGTTGCACCTTCTGTAAGACCCGATGTATTAAGACCCTGAGCCTTGCCAAAAGTAATTGCAATACCCTCTTCACCTACAGCAAGGTCTTGCTCAAGAACACCAAGAGCAGGCATAGCAGATGTTTGAGATGCATCTGCTAGGATAACATTTACAAGATTAGCGTTCTGAGAATCTTTAATGGCAATTACATCACCCTTGCTCATGGCAACTTCGTTGCCGTTCCGAACACGCATCTCAGTCTTGTCGTTGTATTCGTTTACCCAAGCAGTCCCGTTCCAAACAATAATTTGGTTAGCTGATAACGCATCAGGGAACCCTACAGCAACATCGTCTAAACCAGTTAGGTTATAGTCTAAGGCGGTTTTTAGACCAGCTATACTTGATGCACCAGTTCCACCATGAACGACTCCAACGGTGTCACCTGATTGAAACTCTCCAATAAAGGGTTGACCTGAGACAGTAACTATTCTTAAAGGTATTTGGTCTGCCATGATATATTATATATCAACCTGCGCCACCTCTGAATGATGTTGCATCAGCGTAGTTAATTGAAGGCGAAAAGCTTTCAGAGCTATTCTTTACAAACCTAATCTTAACATAAGGGCTATTTGCGGCGGCAGCTACCATTTGTTCTACTTCATCACCAGAGCCCGTCGAGTTTCCAACATGGGTTTCAATGCCCGTGCCACTAGAATTAAATATTCTAAGAGCTATCCTAGTAGAACTAATTCTGAAAAAAGCAGCCTTGTAATCGTTTCCTTTACGACCCTTTAAATCACCAATACCAAAAACTGCTATCACAGGGCCTGTAGAGTCAGAGAAAACGATCTGAGCATCTCTAAATACTCTTCTTGCCCTGGCTGAAACATCAGCGTCATCAAGAACAGTCTTTAGAGTTGAAAAGGACTTAAACACTATTTGCCCCTATATTCTCTAGAGTCTTTTAAGTTATTAGATTCCTGAACAACTCCATAAGTAATTCCATATACTACAGGGTCAGTTGTTGTTTGAGATATGAAACATGAATTGGAGAAATCTGGGCTAATCAAAGATAGCACGACTGTTCCATTCAAGCAAGAGGCTACACCACCACAGTTACCAGAAGCAGTCGCGTCTACAGGCAATGCAGTTGCTGCAAGCGTGTTAGAGGCACCTAGTTCAGTTGAAGGGCCTGTAGGAGTTACATAGAAAAGCCCATCATCGGGAGTACCACTCACAGGCTCGACTTTAATGTAATTACAGTTGATAGAGTTGTTTCCTGTATCTCTAAATGCAACGCTTGTTCTGGTTGTACTGTTTAGTGTAATTAGTTTTGTATATGGTCTAAATCCTTCTCGCATCACTCATCCTCCAAATCTTGTGGTCCTGAAACTAGGTCTTCAATATCAGAAAGAGCCTTCATGAGTTCTTGAGTTGTCATCGTGTTCTCTTCTTCACTAACAGCCTCGGCTGCGTCATCAGAAGACATCTCCTTCTTCTCGTCCTCATCATCCTCTTCTTCGTCTTCGTCATCTTTCTTCTTGGAAGACTTAGCTTTCTTCTTTTTCTTCTTCTCCTCGTCCTCTTCAGAGACTAGCTCAGAAAGAATCATCTCAAGATCTTCTTCGTCTTCGGTGACGGACTCGTTGAGAGAGAAGTTAGAAACAATTGGTTGCACCTCGTAAACTTCGGCAAAGCCTGAGTTCTCGAAAAGGTACTTCATGCCCTGGTTGACATCGATGGCTTGAACACCGTTCTTACCCTTGAGCATCTCAGCCATGGCAGAGAAAGCCTCCTTGATAACACTGCTTCTTGGAGCTACTTTTGCAAGTGACTCGAAGATAAGAACCTGAGTGTTAAGAAGGGTCTTGAAGGTAGGAGTCTCTTTGAGGTTGTTTACATTGACACCGTACTTCTCTTGAAGTAGGTTAGAAACAAGCTCTTTGAGAGGCTTCTTCATCTCAAAGAGCTTGGCAACATACTCCTTTAGGTCAGACTTTGTGTAGCCAACCTGCTCATGAAGTGTGCTAAGGTTCTTTGCGATTGTGTTTGATAGCTGCTTCTTTGAGATGAGTGCAAGGTAAGGCACATTAGAGAAAGCCTCAACAAGAGCCTTCTCAATCTCATCGTCGCTCTCGTACATCTTGACAGAAAGGTTTGAGATGGAGGGCTCAGTTACCCACACGGTATCGAAGGACTTCTTGGACTCAAGGATCTCCTTTTTGACAAGCTCCTGCTTGCATACCATCTCGTAAATGTCACGGTTCTCGCCAAGCTTGACACTGAAGTCACCTTGCTCACCTAGCTGCTCTAGAGTAAGTCTGGGAATGTCGAAAGCCTCGGATAGAACATTGGAGAGGCGGATTGCGTTAACAATCTCAGGGATAGCTGTAATCTTTTCTGCGTTCTCCTGTAGGAACTTGGAGATGTTCTCGGAAACCTCAACGAATCTCTCAAACTCCTTTGTCTCAACGATGTTAAAGGTGTTGTTGAAAGATTGTGATTTCTCCTCAAGACGCTCGACAGTCTTGTTGAACTTTACTCTAGAGTTCCAAGACTCGATAAGCGTATCGAAGATATCACCAGCACCAACAAGCTCGTCGTTATAAATGTTCTCCACTAATGAAGAAATTTGATCCCTGGTGAAAGAATCAAATTTCTCTTCTTCTTTGAACATGTCCCCTGACTCAACTTGAATATTGTCAAGGACCATTTCCTCACCAAAGTAATAATTACCTTCGATGATGTTCCCAGCCTCTGTAATAAATGTAGCAGTGGCGTTGTTATCGTCTACGGAGAATAAAGAAACATTCTCTCGTAGAGCGTAGCCGAGACTATCGGCCATGAGAGTAAGATTGGAGATTTTTCTATCTCGCTTGTTGAATATTTTTTCCATTTTATTGGTGCAGATGCAGATTACTAAATATATAGCTTTTTAATGCCTTTCAGCCGTCGATTTTATTTTTATTTTTCAGAACTCGGTCGATTGCACGGTATTTTGCAGAGTCAATGCCCTCAGTCATCAAATATTGCCGTTTTAGAAGAGTCAGGCTGTCAATTTCTTCTTTTTGGGGCGCTGGTTGCGCTTGTTGCTGTGCTTGTTGCATTGCTAAGTCATTTTGAGCTTGATTATCGGCAACTGCCATGTCAGCAGCCGCTTGAGTTTGGGCTTGACCCGCTTGTTGCTCAAGTTCTTGCTGATTTTGCTTCTGTTGCTCGTCTTCAAGGTCTTTCTTGACCATTTCAATCTCAGTATCAGTCATATCATAGTATTCTTTGTAGATACGGCTGGTTGGGAAGAGTCCTGTACCGACTACAGCCTGTACAACACGGGCTTTTGCCTCATCAATCTCTAGTTTACGCTTGATAAAGACATCAGAAGGCTCAGGAAGGGTGATTTTTAGGCGTCTAACGACACTTGCAGGGTAGTCAAGCATAGTTAGGTGCCTTTTTGCGATGTCAGCAAGGCCAACACACACGGAATCCTGTACTCTTTGGATAACGCGAGCAAACTTTACATCAAGTTGGCTAAGATTTGCCTTTCTTTCAGGTGATTTGTCGTACTCAACGATGTAATCCTTGGGAACCTTAAGTGTTGCAAGCAATTTATCACGGAAATACTTGACATCATCGACTTCACCAAGGTTTTGTGCCCCTGGTAAGGTGTCAATCTTAGTTCCTTGGTTGCCTCTGACGGGTACGAAGAAGTCTTCATCGACTGCAAGAGGGTTGAAGCGACCATCAACCTTATTATTGTTGTGGAACTTCTCCTTCTTGAAGCGTGTTTTCATGGTTTCAAGGAAACCCTCAGCCTTTGAGGCAGGTAGGTTGCCTACATCGACATAGAAAATGCGTCTTTCAGGCGCTCTAGAGAGACGATAGACAAGCATTGCGTCTTCCATGAGCTTGAGAGAGCGATAAACACGGATTGCACCAGCAAGAATAGACTTACCGTAAGGGTAATATTTGGGATCAGAGGTGTTCAGACGGAAATGGACGATCTGATTCTTGTCTAGCTCGATGTAAGAGGAGTTACTCTGGGCATAACTTCCTGTGTCCTGTGAGCCATGAGGTATTTCTTGAATAAATGTCTTGAGATATCCGAACTTATCTTCTATTCTCATGATGTAGTAAGGGTTCAGCACCTTAACTTTCATGATGCCAGCAGTCATATCGTTAGCATTAGCTACAGTTTCAATGAAAGTGTCACCATACTTGCAAGTGCCCCTTACAATATCGTAGTATACACGCTCTAGCTTGATTCTATCGAACAGTCTCTCAACCTCTTCGATGGCATCGATGCTATCAGATACTACTTTCCATCTCTTGTTCCTTAGATCTTTCTGAGTAGAATCATCAGCATAGATATCAAGAGCAGCGGTAATCTCAGGATAATCATCCATCTTCTCGTATTCGTCATATCTACGCTTCCTGTTAAGTTCAGACTCAGGTAAGAATGGAAGACCACGGGTGTAGGACCAAAGAGGGCTAAGGATATTATCAAGACCCTTTGGGTTTACAATAAGATCACCCTCAATGTTACGAGGGTCGCCTCCTATGGCAAGCTTTCTCTGCGCCTCAGTAGCAAAGAACTTTGCAAAGATCTTGGACATGTAACCAGTGGTGTACATGCTTTGCACACTACCGTCACCAACTGGTGTCCATGTTGTTAGCCCAGGACCAGCGTTTTCGTTTATTTGATTACCCATGTTATGTCTTCTTCTATGCTACCTCTAGAGGTCATGATCTTCTGAGATTTTAATGGCATTGGAGGTCTCTTCTCTTTGGAAGGATTAAATTTAATGATCTCAGGGTTGTCCTCTCGGTATCTTCGGCCTCCGTATATAGATAGTGCTAAACTCATAACAAGATCATCATTTTGTCCAGTATCTGCCTTGACCTTGCCATTATCGCTGATAATGAAGGTATTAAGCTCTAGGACGGTTCTCTTGGAGTTAATTTTAACTTCACTCATGCGAATAGCTTCTTCCATTTCCACCAGGATCGTATCTCTGTTCTTGGCTGTTATTTGGAGTCCCATGTTTCGTTTTTCGTCAAACCAGACATTCTCGTACTCCAACTGGTCGAAGAGATAGTCTAGTAAGTTGTTACCGATCGTATTACGCTCTACCAGAACGGGACATAAATTATAATAGTTGCCCTCATCGAAACATATCTTGGCAAACTCATTTATAGGGGTGGTGTTTGAGTAGAACTCAGCCACTTGCTCACCTGAATAAAGATCAATAATTTGAAAAGCAGAATAATCACGACCCCTGCCCAATGCAACATCGACCGCCATGAAATATGTCGAGTTAGGGTCTGGATCTTTCCACACATACATTCGGTTATTGTACTTACGATAGAAGTTATCATTCACATTCTCCGTCAGTGCTTGCAGTATCTGACCTTCGATAAATGTATCACCAGTTCCAAGGAACTCACACTCGTATTCTTGTAGCCACTTCTTATGGCTGATGTTAGCCCTTGTAGTGGGCTCCCACTCTTCGATAATGGCAGGAGGGTCTCTCTCCTCCATCTCCTTGTAGAGCCACTCAAAGCCCTCTACACGCGCGTACTCGGGGTGGTCCTGCCATCCTATCTGAATTGGGTTAAATGCATTAGCGCCCTCGACAGCCCTTGTCCAAGTGTCGTAATACCAGTTACCAATACCATTAACAGTAGACAGGACGAAAGCACGACCTCCAGTAGAAATAATGGGATAAACAGCAGCCCAAATTGTATCAATGTGTTCAATGAAGGCAGCCTCATCAATAATAAGTAGTGAACCAGAAAGACCACGACCTGATTGCTTACCTGATGGACGAGACTTGATATGAGAGTTGTTCTCTAGCTTAAGGTTGTGTGCGTTGATTGTTGTAGACTTAGGCTTGATCCACCCTGGGAGTTCGTCATACATAATTTTGATACGGTCCAGAACTTCAGTAGATTCCGTGTCACCTACAGACAAGATAACAATGGTCTGGTGAGACTTGAAGCAACAAAGCCATAAGGAGTAAGCAGCAGCAATCGTTGTACAACCAGCCTGTCTAAACTTCCTAAGTATGTTGAACCTGTTTCCTTCTATCGCGTGGATGATGGTTTTCTGGAAGGGATACAAATTAAATGGAACTAGTCCTCGAACTGGGTGGACCACCTTGATATAATTACTTATAAAGTATACAGGGTCCTCTTTGCATTTAGCATACTCTTTCTTGTAATCTTCTTTTGTTTGTAGTCTCATGATTTACGCTTTTATTTGTACACGCAGTAAGAACTTTAGTAATACCACAAAAAAATTATCTTCTTACTTATCTAGGGCTGGTATCAGCACTAAGTTCTTAGTGGGTCAGAAGTCTATCTTCAGCGGTTATTCAAATGCGTTTAAAAAATTTGATATCCAGGACAATGATATTGTTATCTTATGTCATGACGATATAGAGATACTCACAGACCCAGAAGTTTTCAAAAATATTATAGTTCAAACTTGTCTGCAAGTAGAGACAGGCTTTGTTGGAGTCGCAGGAACCACAGCACTCTCAAGAGATGCAGTGTGGTGGAATCACGAACTATGGCAGCAAGGAAGGCATAGAGGTCATGTATTCCATGGTGATGATATACTCACAGCAGATTCGACCTACTATGGAAAGCCAGACCAAGTAGTATGCATGGATGGCCTCTTTCTTGCAGCAAGCGGTAGAGTCCTTCGAGAAGTAGGCTTAGAGAAGCCTGAATACTTTGAAGGTGATTGGGACTTCTATGACATACACTATACAGTGTCTGCACACAAGAAGAAACTCAAAAACAAAGTCGTACCTATTTCCATTCTACATAACTCACACGGCGAGCTTGTAGGCAGGGATAGTTGGCACAAGAACAGAGAAGCTTTTATAGAAAGAAATCAGCTACCAATTTTCGTAGGTTGATTCAGCTTGCTCATTGTGCGCTTGGCAATAGGATTCTTTTTTCTAAGACCCCTGTAAGCATTGAATGCAGCCTTCTGCATTCGAGTCTTGAAAACCTCGTCTAACTTCTTCATATAATTATATATCATGAGTGAGGATCTAAACGACCTAAAAAACAAGATTGGTCATTGGCAGAACAAATATCAGGCAATGAAAGATAAGTACATTGCCCTTGAGCAATCAACTTTAAAGTACAAGCTCAGAAAGAAAAGCGACCAGTTCTGGTCTGTGTTTGCAGTCTTCTTGAATGCATCTGATACTGGCACTACCTTTACTCAAAAGCTTAACATGTTCTTCGGAACTATGTGGGCATGGGCTAGGAATGGCTTCAAGCTAGAAGAAGAACAAACAGCAGAAGCAAGGTTCGCTATTTGTAAGGCTTGCCCCGAACTTTTAAATGAGAAGCAATGCAACCTATGCGGATGCTTCATGAAAACCAAGACTAAGATCTCGGGCGCTTCTTGCCCCTTGGCAAAGTGGTAGCCTTCTTCTTACTCTGCTTCAAGTTCTCCCAGTAAACTCTAACCTTCTCTAAGGCTGCCTTACGCCAATAGTTAGAGTCTTTGTTTCTATACTTCAATACACACTACCCGAAGGTCTCTCTAACGCCTTCTCAGGGTTTCTTAAAGCTCTAAGAGCACGCGAGGTTCTACCCACAACGGTTTCTCCTCTACCAGCAAGACCGCGCTCATAAGCCGTTCTAGGATCCTTGCCTTCTCTTCCCTTCTTTAGTCTACGCTCCCTCTCCCCTTTAATAGCCGCGCTTAACTTGGCGACTCCAGGGATAACTTTACCAAGCCTATCGTAGAATTTTTGGCTAGGTCTTTCTTTGTATTTCTGATCCTGTTTTGATGAGGATGTTCTTGTTGTAGAACCTGTCTCTTTTTCTTGAGAGAATCTCTTTTGTAGTTCAGCCTTCCTCGCATCTTGTTTAGTACGAGACTGTTTAAGAACATTAAAGGTTACTCCTCGTTGTACAGTAGCTTCCTTACCCTTAGCCTTAATCGCCTTTTTAGCAGCCTTTGACAAAGCAGTTTTAGAAGTTTTAGCTGGACCCTTTGTTGGCTTTGGCCTTTTTACAGAAGACTTTATGGTCTCAGGTGATGTTGCTTGCTTAGGTTGGGCCTTGGCTGAGATACGACGATCCATAGCTTGCCTACGACGATCCATAACTGATGTTTGACCCTTGGCTTTCTTAGCAGCCTGCTTGTTTAAAGCTCCAAGAGCAGACGCTCTACTAGGATTAGCTGTCTGCGTCCCAGCTTGTCTACCAAGTGCAGCCCTAGTCTCAGCCCTCCTCTTAGCACTACTCTCAGCTATTAGTTCTAGGATCCTATCGTACATTATCTTGTAGGGCGACCGCCCCCTCCTTTCTTCTTGCCTCAGCCGTATTGCTTTGGAATGTTTCTCATATCACATCACACGATCCGTTGGACCACTTAAACTTGATCCTAGTTTTTTAATACTTTGAACACCAGCCTTAATATTACTTTTTGAAGGCTGTCCTCCCTTAGGGGCTTTCTTCTCAAAGCTCTTTTGGAACTTGTCTCTAGCAACATTCTTTAAAGCACCAAGCGCAGCCCTCATCATTCCTGCTTCGTAGAGTCGATGCTCTTGGACTTCCTGTTTTTTCTTACCCTTCCTCTTTGCTAGTTTTTTAATAACCTTATTAGCAAGGAATGACCCTGCCGCTTTGGCTACATCTGTCGCTGCTCCTGTGGCTATAGAGGCGAGAATACTCTCTTGCTGTCGGGTTATAACAGGCTTTCTAGCTAATGCACCAAGCGCAGCTTTAATCATTTGCTCTTCGTGTATTTGATTCATACTCTTATATAGCTCCGAATTATTTAGGAGTCCCTGTTTTTTTATAATTGTAGGAGTCCCTAAGTTTTTAGGAGTCCCTTGATATGTAAGACATGATGTTCCATATATGCGGGCGGAGCCCGTGTATGGGACCCGTAAACGCGCCTTTTTCCGCACGGTTTTAGGTTGACGGGGGAAGGGGTGCAGGCTACTATAGGGGCATGGAAAGCACCCCTGACTACACCTCCGACCTCCCCGACAACTTCGACCCTTCGTGGGAGGAGCAGATCGAGTGTGACGAGTATTACTACGAAGCCTCTGACGCTGACTGGTGGGAGAGCGCCTACGGTCCTGCTGATGACGGAGGCTACTCCTTCTGATATGTGGCGCAAGTTCAAAGCTCTGTTCTCTATGGAAGATCAATACACCTACACTGAGGCTAGGCTTCAGGCCATGTCCGAGGAACTGGGTCGCAACTTCCGTGCGGCCTACACTAACCCTGCCGTCGAGTGGGACGAGTGGAATCAAGCCCTCGATGCCTATAAGGCTGTCCGTAGGCTGATGCCTACCAAGCCCAATGGCAAGCGTCTGGGTCACTTGGAAGCCCACCTCTCGACGCAGTGAATATAGGGGGTGAGGGCGCGTGGTGAACTAGATTGATCCACAACCGCTCACCCCTGCCATTGTGGCAGGGGCTGCCGCCGCTGCCCTAAGTCCTTATATAGCAAGGGTTTACGCGCCACACTTTCTACCCATAAAGTCTTGCACCATAGCCAGACTGTGCTACTATACACACATGGACCTTGAAGAGTACGAAGACGAGATGAACGAGCAAGAGGGCGAGGAAGCTCTCTTCTTCTCTGGTTACATCGACTGGGAGCTTTGGCGATGAAGTTTATCCTTGCACTCCTCCTGTGTGCCCCTGTCCTTGCCGATGGGTACTCTGCAATCGAGACTAAGGACGGCAAGGCTAACGCTGCTCTATATCAGGATGCTATCAATGTGAATATCCGTCCTGAGTGTCGCACTAAACTTGCCCCTATTGTTGCAGCCATTAGGTATGCAGAGAATGGCAAGAAGTACCAGTACGGTATCATCCACAAGCGTTGCAAGCCTGGATACCGTAACCAAGCTGGGTGGTGTGCTGCCACTGTCCAGAAGAACTATGATCGCTGGGTCAAGGCTGGTAGCAAGGGAGACTTTATTACTTTCCTTGGCAAGCGTTATTGTCCCGTGGGTGCTGATAACGACCCGACTGGACTCAATAAGCACTGGATCAAGAATGTAAAGTTTTACACTGCCAAGTTTCGGTCTACTATCTAATACCATGGACCAGCACGATAAGAACCTTGCCAAGCGTAGGAATCACCTTCGCAATATGGAGTTCGCCCGTCGAGCCCATAAGATCACCAGTAAGAAACGCGCAGAGAACAAGAACGCCTGTAGAGGTTGGAAATATGATGGATGAAAAGTCGCTTGATATGCTTCATCAAGAAGAACTTGAAGAAGCACTTGATATGCTCAATCGCACCTTTGAAGAACTCAAGCAGATCCGTAGCAAACTAAGTTATGGTGATGAGCCATCATATGTTGTGGAGGATATGGTGCAAGATCTAATTTGGCGTGTCGGCCACTACATTGGAGAGTTTTGATGGATAAGGTTTATTGTCTTTGGCGTGAAGTGCAACACGAAGGCAAGCGTCTCCTTGGTCTGTTCAAGGACCAGCAGGACGCTATCAGGTATGCCAAAGCCTATATCGAAGAGAGCTATAAGGATTGGGAAGTTGATAATCACGCAGACTATCCTTGTTGGCATGATGGATGGGATGAGGAGATTTATGTTATGGATGAGGTTGTGAGGTGATCCTGCCATAATGGCAGGGGGCCGCCGCCCCCGCCCTAAGTCCTTATGTAGCAACGACTTAGGACGCTAGATTTTGCTTGCAATCTTGGCCGACCGTGCTAGTATACAGGAATGCTAGTAAGCACTCGCTACCAGAAGTCGATCAAGCCCGTTCCCGACAATCATGTGTTTATGCTCAAGTCGGGTGGCAACAATAAAAAACTTGGTCGCCGTATTAAAAAGACTGCGTGGGCAGGTGCCCCTATCTTTTCTCTCACTCTAACCGAACGCGATACTTGTCCGCGTTCCTGCCACCATTGGGACGATTGCTATGGAAACAATATGCCTTTCGCTGCTCGCTATTCTGTCGCTGACTATAGCGCATTTGTTCGTCGATTGGAGCATGAGATCGACACGCTGATTGCAAAGCATGGCAAGATTGCTATTCGTCTCCATGTCCTCGGAGACTTCTTCTCAACGGACTATGTAACCTTCTGGGATGAGATGCTGTGCAAGTATGATGGTCTTCTCATCTGGGGTTATACTGCCCGTGAGGATGATATCGGCAAGCGTATTCAACGCCTGAATGCATCCTACCCTGAGCGTTGTGTTATTCGCTGGTCTCGCAACAAAGAAAGTATGTCGGGCATTCGTTATGCTGCGGATGAGTCTTTCGAGGGTAAGTCTTTCACTTGTCCTGAGCAGACTGGAAAGACTGAGAGTTGTGGTACTTGTGGTGCCTGCTGGCAATCTACTATGACCGTGAAGTTCCTGTCCCACTAGGTGATAACATGAAGAGAGAACTCAAAGATAGACTGACTGCGTGGATGGCTGACTACGAAGATAGTAGTCTTCTTGAAGAAACTATGGCTGAACAAGATATCAACCTTTATCTCTTGGATACTGCGTTCGATATCATGTATGATATTTATCGTGAGGAAGAAGAAGCCTAACCTGCCATTTTGGCAGGGGGCAGCCGCCCCCGCCCTAAGTCCTTATGCTGCAAGGGTTTACGCGCCCCACTTTCTCGACATTCTCCCTTGCTTTCGTGGCCCGATAGACTACTATACACACATGGAAGACATCACCATCGCGTGTGACGCTTGCGGGGATCAGTTTCCCCAGTATGCCCTCGGCTCTCCGTTCGGCAACTCGCTCCTCTGCGAGTCCTGTGCTGACGCTATCGAGCTTGAGTGGGATATCATTCAGCAGCACAAGCACGCAATGGACGCTTGAAACTTCCGACACTCGAAACTACTATAGAAGCATGAAGATCAACTCTCGCTACACCAACGGTCGCACGACCTTCGTTCCCGTCGCTGGCTACTGCAACAGCAACTACTGCATGGTTCGCACTCAGCGTGCTGGCATCACCACCTTTTCCATCGTCAACCAGCGTACTGGGGAGTTCCTCAACTCTGGAGTCACCCGTGACCACGCGGTCAAGGTCTGGAATCGGACTGGCATCTACGGCCTCGCGCCGATGGCTAAATCTGCATGACGATGCGCTCGGGAGGGTAGCTAACCGACCGAGTTGAAAGAAAGCGAGTGGCCCATCGGGAAATGGGCAGCCCTCGGGGAGGCATCCTCGGGGGTTTTTTTCTAACTTTTCCGATAGGATGCCCCATTTCGGCGGCAGCCCCCGCCGCCGTAAGTCCTTATGTACCAACGACTTAGGACGCTAACTTTCGCACTTTTGTTGTTGATCTCTAAGTGTGGCACGCTATTATACACGCATGGTTACCTTCATGGACAACAGCGAGATCGCGAAGCTCGCTCCTTCCGTCTTCGCCTCCAAGCCCTGCGACCGCATGTCGGATCGTTACAGCTTCGTCCCTTCCTCCAGCATTGTCGAGCAGTTCGACGCGCTTGGATGGGGCGTCACCCGTGCGCTCCAGCCCAAGAGCTACAAGCGTTCGGCGGACAACAAGAAGCACACCCTCGGGTTCCAGCGCAAGGATCTTAGCCTTCGCATCGCGGACCCTCGCAACCCTTCGCAGGATATCTTCCCCGAGATCCTCGTCACTAACTCCAGCGATGGCTCGTCCTCGCTCAAGCTGGCCGCTGGCCTGTTTGCTCTGGTCTGCTCGAATGGTCTGGTTATCCAGTCCCTTGATCTGGGCAGCTTCACGCAGCGTCACATGAACCTGTCCATGGACAGCGTGTCCGATGCGATCCAGTCCATGTCCAACCTTGTCCCCAACATCGCGGACAACATCGACAGCATGGCGAACCTGCACCTCGACGATGAGGAGCAGTTCCAGATGGCTCACGCGGGCAAGGTTGCTCGCTGGGGTGCTGCCTCCGAGATCGACTCTCGGGAGCTTCTCAACCCTCGCAGGCAGGAGGACATTGGTTCCGACCTGTGGACCGTGTTCAACCGTGTGCAGGAGAACACCATCCGTGGGGGTTTCAAGGGTGAGGGCCAGAAGCGTCAGGCTCGGGAACTCACCAACATCGACGCGCTGAGTCGCGTCAACCTCAACCTGTGGAACGCTGCCGAGGGTATCCTCGCGGCTGCCTGAGTCTGGCTCTAAGTCCTGGCCCCGCAAGGGGTTAGGGCCTGCCATTTTGGCGGGGGCAGCCCGCCCCGCCGTAAGTCCTTATCCCCCAGGCACTTAGGACAGAGATTTCTCTCAAGGAATGGTTGACGGGTGGTCGATAATAGACTATCATGAGTCACATGAGCAACACCATCAGCGACTTCATCCCCGCCGCCAACAAGTACGCCAACCTGTACGCGGAGAAGCCTCACATCTCTGCTCACTATGATCGTGACGATCTGGTGTCCGAGGCTTTCCTGGCTCTGCACAAGGGCGAGCAGGCGTACCTTCCCGATGCGGGCATGAAGTTCTCGACCTACATGATTCAGCGCATCAAGTGGCGCATGATGGAGATTGACCGTGCCTGTGCCAAGAAGGCGCTCAAGGGTGACGGTATCCAGATGTCCCTGGACGCTATCAAAGAGGACGATAACTCCGACGCTTGGCACCCTTCCTACACGGAGGACAAGGAGACTCTCTCCATGCTCGATTCCCTTTCCGACCGTGACCGTGATATCGTTCTGCGTCACACTATCGAGGGCGAGTCCTACGCTTCTATCGCAGAGGACTACAATGTCTCGGGCCAGTCTATTCACAACTGGCACAAGGCCGCTATTCAATCTCTCGCCTGAGTTTATATCAATAAACTAGCCCTGCCATTTTGGCGGGCGGCGGCCCCGATCGCCGTAAACCCTTATCAGACCTAGACTTAGGACGCCCACTTTCCTTAGATTCCGCTTGAAACCTAGTCCCCAGGTGCTACTATACACGCATGAAGAGCCCCGAAATGGAAGCTTACCTCCACACCCTCCAGCCCACTCGCTCTACCGCTATGGCTAACCAGCAGTGCGTGGTGTGTGGGTGCCATGCTGGGTGGTTCAAAGATGATATCTCTGCTAAGGAGTATACTATCTCTGGATTGTGCCAGGAGTGCCAAGATGAGGCATTCGCTCCTTGCGACGAGGATGAAGAAGAAGACCAATACAACGATCAAGATTGGAGGAATGACCGATGATGGTTCAACCTACTAAGTTTCCTAACAATGCCCTTCTTACTTGCTGGGCATGGAATCATATGCTCCAAACAAGGCATAGACCTTGTGAGCCTAGATTCCTAGATGAGCATGAAAATGCCACTAACGCATGGCGTAGGAAGTGGATGAAAGTTTCCAAGGGAGGCACTAGGGGATTCGTTCTCCATCAGCTATTCTTGGACAATTGGGTTGCACTTATGTTTCGCAGGAGTTGTGAAAGGTTCGGGAAATGAATAAGACCCGTCGAGAATTAGACTTCGATGAGATCTGCTACTGTACATGTATATGTATTGCAGTAGTTTGCTTCTTTTGGGGTGTCTCGCCCCCTTAAGAATAGTATCAATCAGAGTAGTTTAGAGTTTGTATGAAACGCACTCTAAACTTTTCTCCCCGACCAACCCACCCCATCTAAACTTGGCTCAAAGCTTGCTTTAAGTTTGCTCGGATGGGGTGTGTAAGTTTAGTTTTGAGTCAAGCAATCAGATTTGACTTTTCTTACATGGGGTATATTACACCCCTTATATTTGACTTTTCCTACACGATGCATTGTCAAGGTCAGAAGGGGGTGCCATATTTGACTTTTCCTATCCCTTCCTACAAGTGTATAGTAGATCACCAAACAGGGTAATCAAAATTCTCTTTTACAAATTCCCCTAGATCGTTATTCTCTAGGTATATTTTTGTACTCTCCATATTTGACTTTTCGTATGTGTAGTGTCTATCAGCTACTCTCTTACACATCTCAATGAAGTCTTCTTTTGTGTCTGTGAGTTTAGCTCTATTGCATTGTTCACAGCAGGTTACTACATTATCTTTTTGGTATCCTACATTATTATCGAGTCTATCTAGACCATGTAGTTTTACTTCTTGTATGGATTCTTTTCCGCAGTAGTAGCATTCATCTAGTAGTAGACCAGAGGTTTCTTCTGGGTTTAGTTTCCATTCGTATCCTCTTTTGATGGCGGATCTTTTCAGGTCATTGTATTTGATCTTGGGTACTTGGGTGAGTGAGTATCGACAAGGGTTGCATCTATAGATGGATATCTTCTTGTCGGACTCATTCCAGTTGATTCCTATTTCTAGGGTGGTGCCACAATGATTGCAATACTTATTAGGATCTTCTTCCTCTTCTATTGGTTCTGGGTCGAAGTCCATTTCTTCTTGCATCATCTCTTTCCTCCGTAGTATGGTTCGGCATGACCTTCTTCTACTAGGAGTTGGTTGATGTCTGTTCTAGTATCATGGTCTGGTCTACAGTCTTCAATGATGATGACACCAAGGTAGCGGCCAAACTTTCCTTTTTCTTTTGTCTGTAGGATCAGATGATGACCCATCTTTGTTGCTTTGTGAATGATCTCGTTCAGCCTCTCCTTGGCTGCTAGACCCTTGGCCTTCTCTTCTAGGTCCTTGGTCCGTGTTTCAGGGGTGTTGATGCCATACAGACGCACTCTGGTCTTGTAGAGGACATCGAACCCTAGATCAATAGTAGCATCTACTGTGTCACCATCAACAATTCTGTCGATCTCTTTTATCTTGTATTCGTACATCAGTCTACCTCCACAGCTTTCTTTACTAGGCTAGGCCAGCATATCTCATTCATGAAATGGATAGCAGTTACAGGATCTTTATCCCATTCCCAGCCCTGCTCGTAGACAAACTCTTTTGCCTCTTCGTATTGCTTAGGTTCCATCTCCCATTGTAGGGTCAGGCTAACTTTGATCTTACTTGTAGAAGAACTTGTTTTCTTTTGCTCTTTCATGTTGAGTCTCACTACTCCAAATTTTTTCGTTGACCTCCCAATCTAGCGGAGGTTCTTTATCTGTCCAAGCAGGATCGAACCATAGCGTGCGATTGTTAGGTTGTAGGGTATAGTTACCTGAGTCTAGCGCAATCAGGTGAGCATTCTTTCTTTGAGATGGATCGTCGGAGAATGCATTGTCTGTCCAATCAAAGGTCATGACATAGTTTCCGTCCAACATCTTACCGTCACTCTCTCTACGATACTTACATCGCATGTTCTCTAGGTAGTCGAACTTAGTGACCTCAAACTCATCGCCAAAACAATCCCATAGCTGACTGTCGATAAGTTTTGGACGCTCACAAGGTTTGGTACACAGAGCATGAGGAGGAAGTCCCATGAATTGCATACCAGAGTCAGTCAGCACATGGAACTCAATGGCCCTCCCTGCTCTACATCTAGCACCAAAGACCATGACATTCTCATACTCACCGTGGCCCTTCTTTTGATTGTAGAAGAACTCCTTCCTGCCTAGGCAGTAGAACTCAGGAATGCTACTATTTAAATAACTCATACTTCTTGTAGGACCTATTGAACTGGTCCCCATGCTTTATTAGCATCATAGTAGCAACACAGGGTACGGTTGCCATAAGAAATCCCAGAACTACTTGTTGTATTCCTTTTTCCATTGTTTCTTTAGGTTGATGTATTGTGCGTCATCCTTCGCTTTGAACCAATACTTCTTGAAGATCTCGGCTGACTCAGCTTTCTCACAAGACATGGCATCAGGCTCCTGGGGCTTCACATTCCCATTCTCATCATACTTATTGCCGTCTCTATGATTTGCATATCTCCTTGCGCGAGTGAATCCCATGTGAAGATACTTCTTCGCCATGTCAGCGCCCACAAAGTCTTTCACCATCAGGTACTTCATGAACTCGATGTAGATAGCCTGTGCGCTCTTGATAGCCTCCTTAGGAGTCTTGAACCTCCACATGGCACACAGATGGCTCTTGTAAGGCTCACAGATCAGAACGCCTTGCTGGCCTCTCCCGATGTTGTAGAGGTGTGGGTTGGCCTTGTAGTCTACCTCAGGATCCCACTTCTTGAAGTATTCTTTCTCGTCAAAGGCGGTCATAGTTATCTTCCAGTCGGACAACATCGTCCAGTTCAGGAGTGCTGCACTCTATAATAGTGAGATCCTCCACCGCCGAAAGCCTATGCACATCCTTTGGGTAGATCGTCTCGACGACACCAGGGACCATGAGAACCTTTACATCATTAACTTCTAGATGCCCCTCGCCTCCCACGCAATACATAGTCTCCATCTTCTCTTCGTGATATTGAAGACTTAGACTATGACCAGCGAGGACAGTAAGCTTTTTCATGGCGTACTTATCGTTGACAGCCATCCATAGCTCGTTGCCCCAAGGTTTCTCTACATACTTCATGGTTCGATCCTCAGATAGTATTCGTTGAAGTTGCTGGTGTTGAGTGCCTTCACTATGATAGTCATGAAGGCGTTCTCCTCAGTAGGCTCAATATAATAGCTTCGAGTCACAGTCCCGTCAACCTCAAACTGGTCCAGAACTGTGAAGTTGTTATCTTTTAGAGCATTTGGTAGATCAGCAGGCCATTCTACAACAGTTACCAGAGCAGTCGTGTAACCGTAAGTTGCGGTCTCAAGATTGAGAGTGAATGGCGTAGGAAGATAACTAACACTTAGCCAATCATCATCCGAACTAACTTCCGCGCAAAGATGATATGCTTCATTCGCAGGAAAGTCTCCCACATAACCAAAGCTGTCTAGCGTACTATCATGGACAGTACACAGGTCGCTCAGGTTGGGGTTCGTAGAGCCCTCTCCCCAGTTGGATCCGCTGTCAGTCAGGTCATCGTGGATGATGCTCAGAGGCTCACAGGAAGCCAGCAGTAGGAGAGGGAGAAGACGCTTCATCGGCTGTTACGAATCCGCTTCTTGAACTCCTCAAAGTCTTCTGTCACAGTAAGTTTGCGACCATCGCTCATGTAAACATCAATGTAATTGATAACAGGCTTGCGACTGGTAAAAGTATCGGAGTCGTACACAGGCTGGATCATCACAATGTTATCGGTGTTGATCAGGCAAGTTTGCACCTGAGACTTAGGACCAAGCCACATGGGAATCCAACCATCGGGCTCACCGTAGCTAATCATGGTGGGAACTGCTGCCATGATACCAGCACACATAAGCATATCGAGTTTCTTCATGGTTTATGATAGTCGAGCTTGTCGGAAAGCCAGTAGTTAATTGGGAAAGCGATAGCAGAAATTCCTGCGAACAGGTAGAAAATCTTTTCAGCCATGGAGCTTCCAGATAATATGGATACCGAATGCGACAACAAGTGCGAACATCATAGTCCTGCTGCTCCTTTTCCGTAATCAGAGTAGACAGCAATAGCCCCATACTTGATAGCCTCATGGGCATCATCGTGTCCGACATGCTTGCCATTAGCTTTCTCAGGAAGCTCACGGCGAAGGGTAAGGTAGAGATCGAGGAGATCCTTCGTCTCTTCCTCCCAATGAGGACTAAGATCAGAGAGGGTCTTGATAGCAGCACCAATCAGCATGGACGCCTCATGGATCTGAAGGTCAGCCATGTCGTTGATGCCTTGAGGGAGTTTGTTGTAGTTGTTGATCTTCATGCTTCTATAGTAGTTCAGTTGAGGTCAGATGTCAAGAGGTCTCCAATAAGTTTAGCAGCTTTGTCCAGAAGATACATGTTCACATCTTCTTGGTAGTGAAAAGGCATGTTGCCACTCTCTTTGATCTCAAGGTCAGAGGAGTTATACTCTTGCTCGAAAGCAAGCAGTCGTTCTCGAAGGTCGTTGTTCATATCAGTTGTATTTGGCAGTGTGTTCGTAGATGTAGATGTCCTTTAGGAGTTTGAGCGCACGCTCAAGTTTCTCTTCATCAGTAAGGTCAAGAATGACAAGATCAGAGTGGAACTTGTTCAGTTCAAACCAAAGTTCGCGTCCTACCATCAGTTCTCCTCGTCAAAGTAGATCCACTCTTTAGTCACAGGGTCTTGCTCTGCGATCAGGGTAATAGTTTCGGTGAACCAATACTCGTCACCGTCATGTTCAAGTTGTTCTTCGATGCTCATGAGTCTATAGTAGTCCAGGGAGGTCGAGTCTTCAAGTCTTCTATGTACCTTCTCCATGCGGCAAGGTAATAGCCAGGGCTATCTTCTGTATGAAAACCCTCAGAGAATCCCTCCATAAAGGCATCCTCCAAGAGTTTAATTAACTTCTCCTCATCAAGTATCATGGCGTCCAGTCTGATAGTGATCGAGGGCAAGGTTAACCCACTCATCATTCTTGAACCCAACCTCACGGCAACGCTTGATCACATCACGGGAGAACAGAATCCACTTGGCAAGAAACTTGAGAGTGTCATGAACAATATCATCTCCCCAGTAGTCGGTAGGATAACGACACCCAAAGGTATCAAAGATAGCGGTAGCACCATCGTAAGGTTCATCCATAAGCTCCTCATCATCACGACTCGTAGCAATGTTCTCGAAGCGATTGACGAGGAGGAGAACCTCGTCTTGGATCCTTTCGTTGTGCTTCACCAAACCTTCCAGCTTATACGCAAAGCAATCGCGGAGAGCTTGGTTGATGTCATGGGCGAGTGCGTCTTGTTCTTGTTGTTGCATACTAACCATGTGGTTATAGTAGTAGGAGAATCGAATCAGTAAACTTTGTTTGTTGGGCTTTCTAGACTACCCATACCCTTAATGAAACCTACGAAGAAAGAAGTTAGTAGAGTCAGGAAGACAAACTTCCACACACCATTAATAACTTTCTCCTCTTCCTTTTGCACGGGTTTCATCTTAGACTTTCTGGGAGTGTCAGTCCTCTTGGTAGGTTCAGGCGAGTCTTCACCGTAAATATCTTCTACCCTCACTTTTCTTCCTCTTTGTCTTCCTCGTCCTCAGAAAGGTCCAAACTTTTAAGCACCTCGTCAATGATGCCATCAAGCATGTCAGTAAGTTCGGTCTTAGTTTTATCTTTGTTGTCTTCCATGGTCATGTCTCCATAGTAGTGTATCGGTGGTCCCTATTAAAATTTAACTCAGGAACTAACTCTCCTAGTATCGTCAGGAAAAGCTACCTCGCACACACGCAGGCTTTGAGTTAATTTTACTTGGGCTCCATCCTGAAAGGGATGGGATCTCCAAGATCCATCGCTACCATGTAAAGTTCGTCACGAATCTCACGAACCTTTTGGTAGCTTTCTCGATACGCACCTTCACTTCCAATACCTTTGGCGTATGCAAGGTGGGCGTTCTGTGCGTATTCAAGTTTCTTCTCTAGTTCTTCTCTTTTCTTCCGTAGTTCAGCGTTCATGCTTGCCTCCGTTGCTTCATACATTTCCGTCTTTCCATTGTTTGTAGATCCATGCTGGCATACAAAAAGTATCTGTCTCATCTTGGACATTTGCTATGATATTTCTGTATTCCTGAAAACATGACACAGAAGATGCTAAGTCTGCGGGTAAGGCAGACGCTCCAGCACTAAGATCTGCTTGATAAATTTCAAGTACAAGTGAGCTACATGGGATTATTTCGTTCATCAGGATCCTCCATAAGATTGAACAATGCGTTCATCTGAATATGTAGCTTACATGCCACATCAAGGTCAGGATGTCCCTCAGGAATGTCACTTATAATAGAGATCAGTCCCTCGCAAATCAAGTCTACTTCCCATTTCGAGAGGTTGACATCGCCATTAACTTGTCCGTTGTGGTCATTCCCAATCTTCATCGTTTTCATCTCCAAAGGGATTATAGTCCCAGTTGATGTACTTTTCAAACTCTTTGTCGGGCATTGTGTCGATGTAGTCTTCTAGTATCTGGGGGATCTCTAGATAGACGAACTGTCCATCGTCCACGCCCATATGAATTAGCTGATCATTAGCCCTGTAAAAGTTGAGATACCAGAAACGAGACGCTTGGCCCATATCATTCAGATGATACTTCATGCAAGTCTCTCTCATGGTAAACTGTGATACCAAGTTCTTCTGCCAGATACTTTTCAAGTCGTGCCCCCTTACTGATATGGTAGTTGTCCATGAGGACAATGGCATCACAAAGCGACAAACATCTCACAGCCTGTCTCATATACCATGACCATCGCTCCATCTCATCCATCTGAACAGGAGGAGCCATGAAGTCTAATGGATTGTAAATATGCTTGGGGCTGAACTTACGAACCTTACCTTCAAGGTCTACAAATTTGACTTTTGCCTCAGTCCAATCTACCTTTGAGATGGGACCAGCGATGTAAACAGTCTGCTCTAGTAGATTAGCCATCTATACGGCCCACCTTTGGCTTAGAAGCTAGGATGGTTAGCTCATCTACACTCACAGTTTCAATGTTCCATCCCTTATTTTCTAGGTCCTCTGAAATGACAGCAAGTTGTCGGATATCATCCGCTTTCTTGATTGTCCACATCTTACTGACATCAGTTGTGTTCTTTAGAAAGTCCTTCATTGAGTTTATTTTGGATATTAGTCATGCGCGTCTTCACCTTGTAAAAGGATTTACCTGATGCTTTGCTCAACGCATTGTAATTAATGGTGCCATTGTCCCTGACACACTCAGGGTGTGCTACCAGTACCGATAGTAGCTCTCTCTCCTCACCATTAAACTTTTTATGAAAGTAATTAAATACCTCATCGTCTGAGTCTACGATGTTACTAGTGTCATCAATAACTAGATCATCCTTATTATCTATCGTGTCGATAGATGTGGGCATGAAGTTTTTATACTTTGTAGCTTTGTTGCCCTTGTAATTCTTGGCATTCCACAGCACGGTTTTTGTATACTGTTTAAACAGAGGACACTCAATCACTTCACTTACTGCCATATCGGCAGTCGTTATCTTGTTCTTCTTGTAGTATCCGTTGATGCTGTTGATTGCTGCGATATAAAGATCCTGTACATTCTCCTCATAATCACAGCACATAGGATCACCAGTAATCCTTTGAGCAATAAAACTAATCAGATCCCCGAACTTATCTTGGTAAAGTTCCCAGTCATCGTTAGCAATCTCGATCACTTAAAACACTCCACAAGTTCGTTCAGGTAAAACTGTGCCTTCTTGAGATCCTCCACACGCTTACCTTTGTAAGGACTTCTCATTAGATACTTCATGACATTCCCCATGAGATATCCTCGATACATCTCATTGGCTGTGCCACCAAGCTTTGCCTCAATAACTTTAAGTGCTTCAATACCTCCCACCGTGTAGTGGTCAGGATGATTCACCATATCGGGAGGGTTGTCCTCGTAATCAGGTTCTTGGAAGCTTTCGTGTGATTTGTAAGGTTTCATGTTATCTGTGTAACTGTCGTATACATCAAAGTAGTTGTTCATGTGTTACTCCGCATCTTGATAGTAGTCCGAGCCCATCTAGATTTCGATACGAATCTCGATAAACTACTCTAGCTATGCCAGCCTGCACGATGAGTCGAGCGCAGCGCAGGCAAGGAGAAAGAGTGAGGTAAAGAGTAGCACCGTCACAAGATTGGGTGGAGCGAGCGACTTTAAGTAAAGCATTTTCTTCTGCGTGGACTACTTCTTCCCGTGTCTTTCCGTTCAAACATTCACATTGATTGGGCATACCATAGCATGTGCCATTGTATCCCTCAGCGATGACGCTGTTATCTTTTACGATAACTGCGCCCACCTTATTTCTTTTGCAGTAGGACCTTGCTGCTACTACATCAGCTATTTGCAGATAACTCTTGTCGTGCTTCATTGTATTCTTTGTAATCCCACCACATAGGCTTGTTGCTGGGGTTCCAAGTCCAAGTAGCGAACTTACGCTTTTCCTGGCAGTAGAACCTACGATACGCCTCCACACACTCAGGACCTTTAAGGTAGTCGGGCATACATTGAGGGGGATCAACCCAACCAGCAGCAGGGAGCGCAGGGGGAGTGTAGCACAGGACATGACCAAGCTTGCTCCAAGAAAGGTGATGCTTGCCTCGACGCCTGTAGAACTCATTGTTAAGCTCACGCCACAGTTCGTAGAGCCAAGCGTAGTGATCGCAGGATGCGCGAGTCCAGATGGTGCTGGGGTGATTCTTGTGTGCGATCTTGTAGCATTGGTCAGCATACGGGCTGTCAGTCACACGATGAGCCGTGGACATAAGCTGTGCATACTCAATGATCATCTTGCTACAATGCTGATCACAATGCCACTCAGCGCAAACTCGCGGGTTTTTTGCAAGGAAGAAGATGTTCATGGGTATATAGTAGCAGGTGATTAACTAATGTCAAGCGTTTACAGCAGATTAACAGGGCTCATCACAGAGTCTCCTTTCGTAAACAGGGAAGGTAAGCGAGTAAAAGTTGGAATGACAGATATTGCCAGAGAGTTAGCTGACAAACCTCATACCAGCAGACCAAGGCTACAAAAGGCAGTAAAGAAGATAGACAAAACCATAAAGAAGATTGATAGGAGCCCTGCTAATGTTGACGCACAAGGAGCCATAAGAGTTTTTCAAAACCAGATTATGAGATCCATGGGAAGTAGCAGAGCAGGAGGTCGCCGCAGAACACTCACAAAAGATGGATCAGACTTCGAGATAATACCATGAAAAGAATAGATGAAAAGTGTTGGCCTGGGTACAAGAAGAAGGGCATGAAGACCATGTTCGGCAAGCGTTATCCTAACTGTGTCAAGGCTAACGAGGAGTTCTATAACAGACTCGGCAACCTTATCTACGAAGAGGGACTTCACGCTTGGTTCAAGAACTCTCGTTCAAAAGGTGGCAAGCCAGGGTGGGTCCAAGTTGTTTCTGGTAAGCCTTGCGCTCGTCAGCCTGGGCAAACATCTACTCCAAAGTGTGTGTCCTCCTCCAAGAGAGCTTCCATGTCAAAGGCAGAGAGACGCTCCGCACAAGCAAGAAAAAGAAGAGCAGACCCCAACCAACCACAAAAATCAGGCGCAGCAAAGCCTACATATGTTTCAACAGATAAACCCAAGAGGAAATCAAAATGATCAACGAAAAGAAAGACGCATGTTACCACAAGGTCAAGGCTCGTTATAGCGTTTGGCCTTCTGCTTACGCCTCAGGTGCCCTTGTTAAGTGTAGAAAGAAGGGTGCAGCTAACTGGGGAAATAGTAGCAAGAAGGAGTCCTCTGTCTACGATAGACTCGGAGCTTTGCTCGTTGAAAAAGAAAATAATCCTTGGGCCATATGCACCGCTAGTGTTGGTCGTGATGACATGGCTAAGTATGAGCGTTGCGTTAAGAAAGTAAAGCGTCAGGATGAAGGCAAGAAAGGTGTTATGCCTAAGATGAAGATGGGAGTTCATAAGTCCCGTGCAGGTGGTCTCACCAAAGCTGGTGTCGCTGCTTATCGTCGTGCTAACCCTGGCTCAAAACTAAAGACTGCTGTTACTACCAAGCCCAGCAAGCTTAAGAAAGGTAGCAAATCTGCCAAGCGTAGAAAGTCCTTCTGTGCTAGAATGGGCGGTATGAAGAAGCGTCTCACCTCTGCCAAGACAGCCAGCGATCCAAACAGTCGCATCAATAAAGCACTCCGTAAGTGGAACTGCTGAAATTTGACTTTTACACTTGGTGGTAGGGTATATACCAGTAGAGGTGTCTACCATGCCTGATCATGAAAAAGAAGTTATTGATGTCGAGTCCGCTGTCCGACTTAAGGAAGCAGAGGGAAAAATTGAGATCCAGCGTTACGAGCTTGAGACAGCCGCCAAGTTCCGTGAGCTTGAGATTACAGAAAGTGCTAAGGAAGTTGCGTCCAAGCACCTTGCCAAGTTTGCTGGACTGTATCTTACTTTCCTCGTCTCTCTGTTTATTTTCTCTATTCAGTTCGTTCCTTCTGAGAGCCTTGCTGTCGTAGCAGGATTGATTACCCTTGTGGTCACTAACATGTCTACCATCCTCAAGCATATCGTTGAGAATGGTAAGAAGGATAAAGAAGAAGAGGAGCAAAAAGCTCCTCTTCAAAAACCTCCTGTTAAAAAGTGATCACCATTGAGGCCAGTTGTCCCAAGTATTGATGGGCCAAGGACCTCCTGTTAGTGGAACTCCATCATCCATCACATTGAAGTTGATTTGGATGGTGGGGTGAGTATCAATAGATGCTAGACCATAACGGTAATCATAACCAAAGGTATTGTTGTTCATGCGAATCCTATAAGGAGGCTGAATCCCAGGGTAGTTAGGATGGTCCTTATCTTTGATGTAGATCGTGTAGCTACCTCCCTCAAAGTGATTGCCCCAAATATACCAGTCGTGAATCTCTTTAACCTGAGATTGTAGAATGATACAGGCGTTACTAAGATAACCATTCTCGTCAGCAAAGGTGACGGGAATATCAAAGTGATTGCCAATGACAAACACATGACTACCACCAACAGATTGTAGGGCATCAGCATGGGCACCAACTTGTAGGCCAATGCGAGCAACATAGTTATTGCGGATCATGCAGTTTCCGCCGCCTCCAATCTTCATACCATCCTTACCAGTCTCTTGAATGTCGCATCCGATGACAGTAGCGTACTGAACATAAACTCCAGTGCAACCGCCACGGATAGTGCAGTTCTCAAGACGGAAATTAGTGGACTTGGGAGTGCCGTCCTCATTGTTGTAAACATTCGTTACACCATACCAGTTTGGAGCAAGAGGTCCACTGTTAAAGGTACAGTTACGAAGGGTTACATTATGAGCCCGAACTTGGACCATGCCTTCGAATGTCTGGTTTTCAATGAAGGTGCCATCAGTGGTGATGACATTTTGTGCCTGCGTAACAGGCGCGAGTAGCATTAGTGCTGCGAGAAATTTCTTCATGCACTATTATAGTATTTCCTCATAGGGAATATACTAGTGTATGGTACACTCGATAGGATTCGAACCTATGACCTACGGATTAGAAGTCCGTTGCTCTATCCAACTGAGCTACGAGTGCTAAGATAAGTTACACGCCTGAAAGGCAAAGATCAACATCAACGCTAAGTAGATGTAGAAAAAGATGGGATGCCTAACTTCTTTCATGTAACTTGATTGGCTCCCCGAGCAGGGCTCGAACCTGCGACACTCTGGTTAACAGCCAGATGCTCTACCAACTGAGCTATCGGGGAAGGTTGTCAGCTAGAGTCCCTAGCGATCATACCTGATAGTAGAAGGGTAGGAACCCAAAGTCCAATAAAGATCCCAGCTTTGGGTGCGTGCTGAAAGTAAGTAAGCACTGAGATGGGAATGCTGGCATAACCAGCGAAGTAACAAAGTTTAGTAAGATTTTTCATAGTTCTATTATAGTGTTGTGTATGGTAGCTGAGACGGGACTCGAACCCGTAAGCCCTACTGGGCGTCAGATTTTAAGTCTGATGCGTATACCGATTCCGCCACTCAGCCTCGATGATCGGTGTAGAAGACATTCTTCACACCTGCTTTTCGTAATGCATTATAGCACGATGAGCAGGGTTTTGCAAGACGATATCCCTTTCTATAGATATAGACATCACATCCTGTCACATCAACACCGTTAATCTCTGCCTTATACAGAGCATTAGTTTCAGCATGAAGGTATCCCCAAGGATTGCGGCCCCATTTAGGATGCGTCTTGTTATCATTTCTGCCTGTGGCAAGCACCTTCTTGCCTTTTACAAGCACGCATCCCAGTTTGTACTTCGGGTGGTCTGATTTTTCGGCTTCTCGCCGTGCAAGTTCGTAGTACCGCAAACGCGGTCGGGGAGGATCAATGGTCTTCATGGTTGTATGGTCCTCCTGGGTGGAATCGAACCACCTACCAATGCTTTATAAGAACACTGCTCTGACCAGTGAGCTACAGGAGGATAGGTCTATTACAGTAGGAGCCGTGTTCTGTCAGCCGTTGTTACCTCAGGCTGCTCCTACACCCCATTATAGAACGATGGGGGACCTATTTCAAATCACCTACTTCTTCTTCCTCTGATTGCTGCAAGGATGTTTCTCTTGGTTGCAGGTTGTCTCTTACCCTTACCAGCAACCTCCGCATGAGCTTTTGGTGCAACTCTTTTTACGAAGTCTTCCTTAGACTCTCCTTTCTTTGGAGCGTCACTTTCGCCAATCAAAAGATCTCTTATTCTATCAAACATCATCTCACCTCAGGGATATCAATATCAGGGTTAGCCATCTTAAGCTTTAGCGACCAGTTTTCCATCTCTGTGGAACTCCATTGATCCTCTAACTTTGTCTCCATCTTGTCAAGCTTGATCTCAATATCTGTAAGCTTGCTGCTCATCCAAAATAAACCAGCGACGAGTGTTACGACAAAACTCACTGGCATCAAGGTATCCTTTGAGATAACTGTTCCGCTCATAATAAAATCCCGATACCTTATCTACTATAGTACATACCCCTAAGCGATTTTATTATAAAAAACCTGCCCCCGAAGGGGCAGGCGGCAGCGAAGTTCATCTCCAGCACGAAAGGCGTATTGCACACCCAAGGCGGCTAAAGGTGATCATTGGTCCTTTTTCTTACGGCGGGTATAGCTGCGCTTTTTGCGAGTGGTCTTCTCTTGGTATTCAAGCTCTGCTGCGTCCTCTTCCTCCTCTACAACTTCCTTTACAGGCTCAGGTGCGGGTGTAGAGATTACACCTCTTTTCTTTGCGGAATGGGCCGCTGCTCTTTGTCTTTGTCTTTGTGCAAGTGAGCGTCTCATATTACTAATTTATTATTCTTTACCTTTACATCGTAAAGCTTACCAGTCTTGGGCTCCTCTCCACTAAGAATGTTGTCAGCTAGGAGAGACTTAACCTCACGGGTGATAAACTTTGCGATGAACCGCGCTCCGTATTGTTCCGAAGTACCGTTCTCAATTATATAGTTAAGAAGTGCCTTGGTTTTACGAACTGGTAGGTTTTTTATCTCAAGTTTCGCTACTTTGAGAAGATCCTCCTTGCTGAGATAGTTAAAATGTACCATCTCATCAACTCTACCAATAAACTCAGGGCTGAACTTCTTCTTCACAGACTTCTTGATAGCGTCCTTAGAGCCTTCGTAGGTGATCGTTTGCTTCCCGAAGCCCAAGGTACTCTCTCCGATGTTTGCGTCCTTTATACCCTCGTTAGAGGTCATTAGGATGATACTTTCGGAGAAGTCTAGCTCTTGTCCATTAGATGCCATAACCTTGCCGTCATCCATAAGGGCAAGCATGAAGTCGAAGAGCTTAGGTGATGCCTTCTCAATCTCATCAAAAAGAAGCACCCACTTATTACTCTTCTCTGCTTTTACTTGTAGGATGGACTTCTCGGTGCTACCTACATAGCCAGGAGGAGATCCAATAAGTTTAGCGTATTCGTGCTGCTGTGCGTACTCAGAGCAGTTGATCTTAAAGAAATTACCTGAGTAGTGGTCACCTAGCACCTTAGCCAGCTTGGTCTTACCAACGCCTGTAGGGCCAATGAACATCAGGGAGACATTCTGGGCGAGGTTGGCTACCATGAGCTTCACATAGCGTACCACGCTCTCAATGGCCTCGTCCTGACCAATCACCTCTTTGCGTAGCTGTGCCTCTAGCTTGTGAATATCAGCAAGGGTCTTAAGAGAGCGTTCTTTACCCTCTGGGCTATCGTCAACGAGTCTGCTTCCAGTTCGACGCCTAGTTCTTTTCTTAGGCGCTTTTTCATCAGTCTTATCATATAGTTCTTCTAGGAACGAATTAAGAAAACCTTTGAGCGTCTCTTGGTTTAGAGATTGTACAATGTTCTCCAGTTGCAGGTTAGGGTACACCTGACAAACTGACATGTAAATGCTTTCGATAATGCCTGCGTAGACACTATCGAAATCATCCTCAAAGTTCTCTTTGATGTGCTTCTCACACTTTGCAAGAAGCTTGCTTGAATCGACAACAAAGTCTGTGATTACCTTGATCTCGTAATCAAGTAGGTCTATAGAGTTTGCACCCTTGACCATCTTGTAGACATCCTGCCTGTATTTCTCAAGCTTATTTGTGTCTAATGCACGGACAGAGATAATCTCGTTAATAGCGTCACAGAATACTTTGAATGTGTTGCCGTCTTTGGACATATTATTTACTCGCTCAGATCCTTCCATGAAGGTGGTTCCTCGTCCTTCATAGTAGTAGTGCTTCTGCTCTTGCTGAGTTTTTCTTCAGCCTTGATAAATGTATCTAACCCTTTTATCGCGGTATTCTGGGCAGATTGCATGAGCTTTAAGCACTCGATCATGCACTTACGAGCGTCCATGTCTCTGATCTCGTCAGAGTGAGCGGAGTTGTCTACAATTTCCTTGAAGAACTCATACGCTTGTTTTGCTAAGTTTCTATCTTCCTTAGCTTGCTTGAGCATGTCTGCACAAGCCTTCTTTAATCTCTCAGGAGATAAATGGTCTGTCTTTGGTATGTATACTTTTGCCATAATAATCCTCAGCAGCCTTTATAGATATATAGTCGCTGATAAACGCTTGGTAGCCTTCTAAATCATAGATTTGCCACACATCAGGGTTATCGCGGTACATTTTAGGCACCATGGACTGCTGCCAGTCCAACCAATTCATCATATCCTCCGCATTAGGAATAAAATCTGCGGGGATGGATAGGTCGAAGTATTTAGGGTCAGTATCGTATGCTAGGGGCACATAATCCCCATCAAAAGTATAATCAGTCATCTAGTGTAAATCCCTTATCTTTGAGAGTGTCCATGACAACGCCTTCCTTTGGGAAAGTAAAGAGAGCCTCACCAGACTCATCGTCCCATCGAAGCGTTGCCACGGAATTATCTTGTTCGTATAGGTCGTTAATCGCATTGTACATGGACCACATTTGGACATAATTATTAAGAGTAGCTTTGGTCTTATCGTCGGTAGGACGGTTCAAGAAGAACCTAAGCTGGTCATCGTAGATGTAGTTCTTGTCTCCAACCTTGATTTTCGTGCGTGTCATCATGTGACACCTCCTATACTATGTAGTTTACTTAGTGTGGAACATTTCAGCGAAGGCTTCCTCACGGGACAGACCACGCTCTTTCTGCTCCTTGAGCATACGGAATCGCTTACCTGTCTTACGCTGGTAGTCCTCAATGTCCTTGTACTCCTGTATAGTAGTCTCAGGCTTCTTGCTCTTACTAAGTTCTTTTTTCATTGCCTTCTCGATGAGCTTATCGAGTTGCTTGATAAAGTCTGTCATAGTCCTATCTTCTCCCTTAGTGTCTTGAACTTATCGTCAGTCATAAACCCTTCGTTGAATGTCTTGGCTTGAAACTTGGCCTCTTCGCCAAATTGATACCAAGCACCAGACCGTTCTACTATCTTGTCCTTGACCAGAAGATCAAGCACTCCATAGTGCGGAGTTAGACCTACATCATATAATAGTTCAAACTCTGCATCTTGGAAAGGTTTAGTCACTTTGTTCTTTACATTAGCTACCTTACCACGGATACCTACCACGCTTTTATTATCGTCTTGTATCCTCTCATTCTTTGGAGCAGAGGTCATGAAGTTCAGACCGAGGTAGTATTCAAGAGATTTACCTCCTGCTGCTGGCGTTCTAGGATCACCATACATCACACCCACCTTGTTGCGGATCTGGTTCACAATGACCAGAGCAACACCAAACTCGCGCAGTAGTGGGTTGATCTTGCGTAGGCAAGCACCCGTTACCTTAGCTCTCATCGCACCTGTCATTTGGTGTGATTCATAATCAGTCTTTGTCATCTCCTCTTTGCTAGGTGATACGGCAATACTATCGTAGCCAATAACAATTGGAGTCTCTTTATCAACTTCACGAATCTCTCTGATGAGAGTTTCCATGGTAGCAAAGCAATCCTCCAAAGTATGAGGTGCTGCGTAGATCAGGTTGTTTGGATCAATACCTAGTGTTGATGCAAACTCTGAGTTGTAAGCATTCTCAGCGTCAATAAGAACTGTATGATACCCTTGCTTCTGTGCGTTGGCAAGGATATGGGTAACAAATACAGTCTTAGCTGTGGATGCCTCACCATGAAACTGCGTAATCATACCAATGGGGATTCCCTTTTGGTAGTCACCAGAGCAGATCTTGTTGAGAGCGTAGGACCCTGTTGAAACGAAGCCAAGGTCAAGCTTCTGATCGGAAAGAAGTCCCGCAGTTTTGAGGGACTTGATTACATCATCGCGCATAGTCTATAATAGTTGAAATTTGACTTCTATCAGACTAAATCCCGTAAATCTGGGGCTTGATAATTAGGGCCTTTCAGGATCTTACCATCCTCTCTACGAATAGGCTTGCCCTCTTCATCAAGCTTACTCATGTTACTTTCATGCACTCTCTTGAATGCCTCATCGAAGTTCCAACCGAACTCCACAAACATACCTAGGATGACATAAACTAGGTCGCAAGCCTCCTTCATAATCTCAGCAGGAGTCTCTGCTGTTACAAGCTCTTTGAACTCTTCATTGTTTAGTTCAAAGCGAAGCCTTATACGATCTGCGTCTTCCTTGGTAATCTTAGTAAAATCTTCACTAAGGGTTACAGTTCCTCTTGGCATATCGTATGCCTTATGAAACTCATCCACTCTTTTGTAATGAATTGATTTGCTCATCGCTTTCTAAATTTGGTTGTGTTGACAGGTATGACAATATTTGAAGATCTAGCATACTTGTGACCTTCTAAGTTAAAGTTTATAAAAGGGTTCAATGACATGATGTTACAGCCATACTCTGACTGTAGCTTCTTCTTTACGCTAACTGTATGGTCTTCTATCATGCCTAGCCAAGTAGCATAAGCTTCAGCAGAGCCGTGATGGGGTCGAAGATCCTCATGATAACCTTTGAGGGCAGTCTTACCATCCAAAGCCCCACAATCATGTCCACATATGATTATGTTTTTTGCTCCCATGTATGCGGCTGCGTGAATGCCTGTTGTAATAGTAGAAAAGCTGACAACTAGTTTATCTACTTTTTTTGATATTTCATCCACCATTGGCATCTGACGAGGTTTTGAGAAGTGATCATAAATATAAACATCACCTTCCATAAAGTTCAAACCTCTACCTGGGTCCCCAGTCTCGTACTTTGATAATAGTATCTTAGGAGTTCCAAGCGTTCCTTTAAGGATGCTGTCAAACCCTCTGGAGTCCTTAGTCATTATGTAATCACATTCATAAAACTTACCAACTCTGTTTATGCCAATACAGATCTTTCCATCAAAGAAAGACTTATCAATGTGATCAAGAGAAGCCCCTGCTCCAAGGATATAAATGTCTTTCCCTGCGTGTATGTTTTTTAGTTCAGTTAGATTCTTCATTAAAGTAAGTGTCACTGTTGATGTTGCGGTCATCTATGAATAGATCATAGAAAGGTTTCTTGAACTCTAGACTAGAATATTTAACACCCCACTCAGAAAACTGTTTCTCGGTAACCTCTCTCCAGCACTTACCTGAAAGGGTTCCCCGTGCAGTCCAGTAAACAATCGTATGACCTTCATCATGGAGCTTGTTTATCTTGGCTATTCTATCCTTTAAAGGGATGCTTTGCGTATAGTCTCGACTATCTGGTGTATCGCAGATAGTTTCATCAATGTCTACATAGATTATCATATCTTTCTCACTATAAAATCCAAGTTATCTGGATCGTAGTGGTCCTTTGCATCTCCAATAATATCCAGTTGGTTCTTGTGTTTATTGACCAACGAGTCTATAGCCTTAGGACACTCCCTCGAATTACCTTTGTACACGCGAGGATAGTAGTCATCAAATACAATATACCCTCCAGAGTTTACTAGAGGAAAGTAAGAATCAAAGTCTTTACGAACAGCATCTCCTCTATGATCACCATCAATGAAAAGTAAATCAATACCCTCTGGTAACAAGGCTTTAACTTTTTCTACCGTGCTGGGTGCGTGAGAGTTTCCTTTTATAATTTTGCAATCATAGTTGTGTTTATTAAACAGATTAACATTATCATTAGCTAGTTTCTCTACATCTCTTACAGAGCAATCCGTAGCAATCGTTCCTCCTACAGAGAACAAATCACAACTAACAAACTTAGACTCATAATCGCTTTGAAGAACTGTACACAGGCTATGCCCAAAATGAGTGCCTATTTCAAAATAATTCTTACAACTCTCCTTCATCAAATGATCTTTTATGTGTAGCAATATGTGATGACTGTAATGGTGAATTCTTTTAAAATTACGGTCATCTTTGCCTAGCATGGTGGATGCTATATCTTTAGATATTTCTAAGGTATCATTCATGATCAGGACATCTCCTTCTTTTCATAAAACGCATAATCTTTTAGCCACCTATCTCCCAAGAAAGCATCTCTACCATGCAGATTGTATTTGTCATTGAATATTATACAATCTCCCTGGCTCCAAGTTTTAGAAAAGTCGTACATATTTCCACCTACGATGACATTTTCTAAGAATGTAAAGAACTCTTCTCGGATCCTCATGACCTCTAGTGTGTTAAGATCTTTTTTTATCTGCCAGTAGTTCCAATTAATTCTAGAGCCATCAAGTATTGGTTTCTTATGAATCTTATCTCCATCTACTCCAGTATATTTCCAAGTAACCTCTGTTTGAATATCTTCCAACAGACTAGGATCATACTTCTTCAGTATCGAGATTAAGGAGTCTGTAGAGAATAGATGAGTCTTCCCACCATACTCAGAGGGTTTAATGCAATATAACATTAGCCAGTCAGGACTCTCAGTGTCATGATAGTATGCATAATCAGAGTGTAAAGGCTGTCTCGTATTAGATGCGAAGTAATGATAAATACTTGGGTCGTACTTCACATCTCTTGATTTTGAAAACTTAGTGCTTTTATCGTTTACAGGATGACACAGCCGTATAGTCCCTAGACCCTCTGCGGCTTCTTCATACTGCTTTTGGAAGTCTATGCCCTTGACATTGTGAATGTGATAGGCTTTATACTTTCCCCACACTGGTTCGAGTCTTTGCAGTACCGTCTGAGTAGACGCCTCCATGTCTATATTGCAAATACTAAATGGTCTCATAATCAAACAACCTTTCTTTTATGTCTACAGAGTCTATAATATCCAGCATGGATGAGGAAGGTGTTCCTTTTATAAATTCTAACTTTACTCCATTAGACTCAAATTCTTCTTTAGTGTATAGTTTATGGCCTCCCTCAGCATTTACATAATTGTGAATACCTTTATTCTTACATATCTCTACTAAGTTTAGTAGCTTGTCATCTGTTTTTGTATATGGTATCTCTGACGACTTCTCAAATTTAGTTGTTATACCTAAGTCTTCACAAAAAGATTTTACTGAGAGAATAGCCATATCAGATATGGTATCAGGTTTCACATCCAGTAAAACCTCAATAACTTTCATCGCTTTTGGTTTATGGCTGAGATTCTGTCTAAATGTCTTTATCAACTTAGACATTTCTCTACCATCCCAATCAACCTTTACATCTTTTATCTTTCTGTTCTGGCTAGATTTTTTCAGAGGTATAGTGAACCTTTGAGTTTTCTTGTTTATGGTAATGTAATTTCTATTTACCCATCCTTTGTTTATAAAATTGACATCATCATAAAATACGAATAGATCTACCTCTTGTATTAGTTGAAAATACCCTAAGTAAGGAGCGAAGTAGGGTTGCATTATTGCAATCTTCATTAGGTATTGTAAGCCTCGAACTTACTAAGATCTGGGTAAGTATGTGTTACATCTTCATTATCTTTAGGGGTTCCGTCTATATTGTAAAACTGTTTCATTAACAGAAGACCTCTAGCCGCCAGTTCTGGCATCATGTAAAAGTTCCAACCTAGCATGTCAAAGTTATCATCCTCATACGAGCATTCTCTTCTTCCACTAAATCTAGCTCTCTTAAACCATAAGTAAGCATCATGATCGTCAGTAAGGATCGCCCCTCCCTTCGATAGTTTCAAATGTTTATAAGGTCCTGTGAACGAAAGACACATGTGCATATTCGGTTGATACATGTTGTGAGTAAACCTCAATGCAGAATCCCAGACATTAGACCCCTCTAGTCTATAGGCTCCTGTCAAGGTATTACCTTCACTCATTCTCCAGCCAACCTTTAAACCAGCATGAATTATCTCGCAAGGAACGGAAGGGTATGTATTGCTAGGGATTATTATTCTGTCTGTAGTTATTCTCTTTGCAACATTATTTTCATAGTACAACGCCAAGAACAAAGCGTTACTCATATTGTCCACTGCCACTGCAAACCTAGAACCCGTGTACTCGCAAAGAGACTTTTCAAACTCCTCCGTAATCTTGTAAATGCCATTTGCCATAACTATACTCTTAGATTGTTTCTATTATCTTTTTTATTTTTTCGGTATAACCCTGTTCTCCTAGATAATGAAGTATTGATACGGATTCTCTATCTACAGACCCTAGCTCCTGTGAAAAAACATTAATTCCTTTGTCTAAAAATCCCCAGGAAAATCCTTGTATTAAAAGGCTGATGTATACTTGCATTCCTAGGTGTCTGTTTTGTTTAAGTAGATCATCTAAAATCTCGCGGTTTAAATAGCTTCTTTTGTATAACTCATGCTTTATAGAATTTTTTATTAGAATACAGCCAGCATTGAAGTGTAGTTTACCTTTTGGAGGAGGATCCATAAGACCACATAATTTATCAATATTTCCAACTGCTTGATTCCCTGCCTTTCTTACATAAATATCTTTTTCATATTCAAGACACGGAGTTTTCAAAACAATCATATCCGTATCTAAAATTAAAGTGTAATCTCCGTCCATACTGTGCTTAAAAATGTTCTCCCTGCACAGGTATGGGATTAACTCCTCTGCGTCGTTTATCACTTCGCAGCCTAGAGCCTCTAATTGATTTTTTTTACTCTCTTTTAGTTCCCTGGAATGGAACACATGGATTGAATAATCTAATAAATTTGAGTCCCAATTCTTCTTTATGGATTTTATTAAGTAAACTAACTGATTGTAGTAGCTTGGCTTTTTTCCCACAACCATGCCTATTTGGCCTGGAGGCGTGAGGTCGTTAAAAGGTATACAAATGTTTATCTTCACTTGCAAATACCTACTATATCATCTTCATTCAGAAAACACTTTGGACGATCCTCTTTGATATCTTCTAGAAAGTATTTGAGCTTATCGTGTGTAATTAAGCTTGTAAAAGGTATATTGAGGGCATATGCCATCATCTGACTATGGCCTGCTGTGCAGTAAAGATGCTTGACCTTAGCATAGTTGTGTATGATCTTATTCTCGTTCGCTACAGTGTTGTCTATCAAAGGTAAGTCCATGCCTAGATTCCTTGCGGTATTATAGAAAGACCTACTTCCATCATGTGACATGATGGCTACTTTTTCTCCTCTGTCTAGTAGCGACTGTATAACTTCCAGTAGCTCCTTATATACTATTTGAATAGGCTTACGGTTATACCTTCTATGAAGCCTGTCATCCTTCAATTCAAAGACATGATATTCACCATTGGCAACAAAGTCTTTGTATTTATCCTTAACATAGTATACTACTGGGCATAGATCAAATTCGATCTTGGAGTGTAAAGACTCATCTATATGAGACTTCAATCTCTCACAGTCTCCATTATGTCTCATGGAGAACATTTTAGATTTACTCACAAGACACTCTACATTCTTTTTGAATATATCTTGTCTTGTAGTATCCTCATAGTTGTCTGATCGGGGCATCAAAATAGTTTGATCATAGAAATGATTCCAGCCTATCCCTATGACATAAATGTCAGAAGTTATCTGTGACATCAGATCATGCGAACATGCCCACTGCCAACACGATATATTGTTGGGGTTAGTGTCTGGTAGGAACAGTCCTCCTCCCCCTACTATGATCGCATCAAAGGTATTGAAGTAATCAATATCCTTTTGTGTGACAACCTTTCTTACATCAAAATTAGTCCAGCTAACACTAGAGTCTATAATCGACTCAAACCTTTTTTTAGTTGAAGGACCTAGAAAGAAGTCTCCCGAGTTTCTACCCCCATGCACCGCGTATATGTGTAAAGCTTTCATCCTCTTAGACTCTTTCGTTTCTCAAGTTCTACACCAGCACAGACCCTAGGACCACCATCACCCAAGGATAGCTCTACATCCCTAATGCCCTTCACTAGCTTTAAAAGTCCTAGTGGCTCTACTGAGGCGAGATGATCACTACCCCACATGGTTCTGTCCAGGGTGACATGTCTCTCTACCCAGGTAGCTCCCATGGCTACTGAGGCAAAAGTAGTAACTAGACCATACTCATGACCGCTGTAGCCTATATCTCTACCAGGGAAGTTTTCTCGTAGAGATGTGATATAGTTAAGGTTTAGCTCACTAACAGGTGAAGGGTAGCTTGAGTTAGTGTGCATAATTACATCAGGGTTACAAGCCCCAACACAATCAACGATCTCACTCTCTTCACTCATGCCTGTAGAGATCAGGAGAGTGCTTGAGTGTTCTCTAGCTGTCTTACATAAAGTTAGGTCAGTAATGAGTGCGGAAGGAATCTTTGTTATATCAACATACTCCCTCATAAAGTATGAAGAAGGTTCGTCCCACACGGAGGCGAACCAACCTATACCTTTCTCTTTACAGTATGCGTCTATCTCGTCGTACTGTGGTTTCTCAAACTCTACCTTGTGCTTGTAATCAAGGTAGGTCATTTCTCCCCAAGGAGTTGATCTCATAACATCCTTTTGATGATCTGGTACGCAGACCTCTGGGGTTCTCTTCTGAAACTTTACATAGTCGCACCCTGCTAACGCTGCCGCATCAATAAGCTTCTTAGCTATCTCAACGCTGCCGTTATGGTTGATTCCTATCTCAGCTATTACTTTTGTACTTGTCATAGTCTTGTTGATGATCGACATCCACCTTATCATCTATAGGATAGTAGACTGTATCCTCGTTGTACATATTAGAGTTTAAGCTTTCTAACTCAGATACCTTAAAGGCACAGACGAAATGGCTTATCTCAAAACAAGAAGGGTAGTCTTGTCTTCTATAATAGTCGTGCTTAACTAACTGCGTTCCTTTATTATCATGTTTTTCTAACATCATTAAGAAAGGAGAAACTTTAACTTCTTTCCTACACAGCATACTAGAAGCTCTAGATGATTTAAAGAACTCAAGTGCTTTCTTGATATCCTTAGATGTCCTCTCTGGGTATGTTAAGTACAACATTACCACGACATCATCTTTAGGAAGGTTCTTGCAATACTCCACCATCAACTCTTTAGGAGATGTAGTATCTACAGATAAAGCATTAGGTCTGTCAAGAAACCTTAGACCTATGGAGTTACAACTTTGTTGTATCACTTCATCGTCTGTGTATACAACAAGGTCTTGTTTTATATCTTCGTAGTCTAAGTGATTGATCAAAACCCTATTCTTGAAGGGAAGACCTTTTGACCCTTTTCTCGCTGGGACTACGAAATGAATCATCTATGAACTCCAATAATGTGACCGCAATAAATGAAGTCGTTTTCTAAACAAAACTTTTGATACATAAGCCCATCAGACTGCTCGGACTTGTCGAACCATCCTCCGTTCTTTCTCCAAAGAGATGTCTTCATTACCAATTGCATTGCGTCTATGTTTTGATGGATAGGGGGATGCCCGTCTAATATAACTTGATCTCCATCTTTACCAGTCCGAAGTAACCCTTCTTTTTTTCTAATGGTGCCATCTAGGATCACTGGGCATATGATGATGTCGCTATCCATCTTTGCGATCTCTTGCAAAGTATCAGTATACAAAATATTGTCAGGGTTTAGATGAATTATATATTCACCTTTTGCTTCTTTAATACCGAGATCTCTTAGGCTGTGTCCCCAGTCATTGTACCTTTTTTTAGTTTCCCTTACTTTCAGATCTAAATTGTACCCAGAGAATTTAGGCAGTGGTCTAGATACAGGACCATCGTGGTACAGCAAGACCTCGAAGTCTTTGAACTTTGATTGAGATAGGTTGTCCATGCATAAGCATAGAGTCTTGTCATCAATCACTCCGTCATAGTGCGGCACTATTATCGAGAACTTCATTTTTGATTTGTAGTTGCTTGTAGAGATCCAGTCTAAACTTGACGACCTTGTTGATATCAAAGTATTGATCAGTGACGCTCTTAAGGTTAGCGCCCATCTCCTCACGACCTTTCTTGTCCTTGATCATTCTGGTCATGACCTTTACCCAATCAGACTTGGTGTTGTTCTTGTCAATCAAGTATCCTGTATGACCATTCTTAATAGTCTCGTCGTAGCATCCACAGTCTGTAGCTACAAGAGGAATACCATAACGGCCACACTCAGCTACTTTAATCTCACTCTTACTGTCATTGAACGCATTGAATTGTAGAGGAGCGATTGCTACATCCATGTGAGTGTAGAACTCACCATAGCGATCAGGACCCATGGCTTGTCGTACAGCCCAGTTCCTAGCTCCTCTAAAGCCCGCTGTGAGCATTCTAGTATAGTTGTCCCATACATCCTGTTGCCAGTCTGGTTTTGTGTCTGGGGGCACTGGGGGGCGTCCATAGAAGTCCCAGTGAACGCGCTCACGGCCTGCCTTTTGGTTCACAAGCCAAGGAACACCTACAAACTCTCTCAGGTCCTGCTCATGGTGAATGCCTCCTACCCAGCCTACACGACATAGATTCTTCCTTTGTGGTGAAACCTTTGGCATGTTCCAGCAAGGAAGCTCGTAATCAATGGCATTCTTTACAATCGCAAGAGTTGTCTTTTCACCACAGAAGGGATGTACCCTTTCTGCAAACTTCTGTTGAGTTACAGTTACGAGGTCAGAGTTGTGATAGATAAACTTAGTAATCTCACTAAGTCCTCGCTCCTCGTATACCTTCTCTAGCCTGTGACCTTTGTAAACATCGGTCAGAAGGTCATCAGTGTCGTAGTGCATGAACTTGCCAAACTCTTTAGCCTTGCCTACGATACGAGCGGTATATGGTCCACCAAAGTTACTAAGGTTCTGAGTGAAGATAATATCAGCCCACTTCATATCCTCGAACTCCCAGTCCTGTTTCCACTGCCCCTGCCTTTCACCCTCTTCTTCTATGCCCAAAGGGTTCTTGTTAAAGCGAACTTCTACTTTATCGCCATAGTGTTGAGCCAGCTTATTAAAAGGTAGCCACGCTCTGTAATACGCACATCCACCATCATTGGCAGGTACAACTAGTATCTTTAGTTTATTATCCATTGTAAATCTCGTAGTCATCTAGTAAGAAATATGAATTTCCGTTAGTATATTCAAGGTATAAAACCTTCTTGCATACTCTCTTAATTTCTTTGTTAATCTTATTCCACTCCTTTAGCCCATCTGAATCACAGATCATTCGCCTAAAACCACATACTATCCCAAGATCATACTCTTTATCATCAAAGTTCAGGTGGCTAACATCCGCTACTAAAAAAGTATGCTCTGGATTATTTTCAGTTGCCAGAGATATGAAAGACTGGCAACTGTCAACCCCCATGTAGTTGTGTGGGTTGAAGTATTTAGCGAATCTTCCATATCCACATGCAACATCTAAAACCTTAGTATTAGAATTCTTTAGATGATCTTTGAGATTAGAATCAGTGGTTAAAGGAGTCTTGATAGGATCCAGATTACCTCTGTGTATTAGTTTTTCTATTAGAGAAATATGCCTGTACTCAATAGCATTGAATAAGCAGTGATCTATTCCTGTTCCTAGAGAATCATGAATAGTTCCTTTTGCTAAGGCTTTTTGTAGTAAACCAGACCAGAAGGACTGTCTTTGAAACTGCTTAAACATAAGAAGGGAGACGGCTTTGAACCGTCTCCCTATTATAGTGCCAGCCTGAGATTTTTAAAGCGCCCGTCTAACGCTTTTTTCGAGTTTCTAGACTGTCTAATCTTCGCTGCCCGACAGGATCCCTCTAGAACACTCTAGTAGGATCACCTCCTTCGTCGGGATTGTCTCAGACACAGCGATTATCACGAAACAGACTCTTCGGGTACTTCTTCGTACTCGTACTCATGCTCATCGTCAGCAGCAATCTTTGATGCCTCAGTTGAGTGTGCTAGGCCAAGTGCAGAAGCAACAGCCTTGACAGTCCCACCTACATCAACTGTAGGATCTCCCTTGTGTGGTACAAGGGACTTGGCTGCCTTAACATAGTGCTTGCGCTTACGCTGAGAGAACATCGTTACAACGCCCTCCCATGCAGCAAGGCCAGGAAGGAAGGTACTTGCGATACCAAAGCCAGCGTCGATCATGGCCCCGATGTCACCCTCGTCTGGAGTAGCAGCGATATAAGCAGCATCTTCTTTAAGTTGCTCCTTGTCTGCTACAACGACCTGAGTGCCCTCAGGAATCTTAGCCTTGATCTCCTCAGGAAGCTGTTCCCAAGGGATGACAGCGCCCTGTTGACCTTCGGCAAGTTGATCGGCTGTGGTAAAGACTGTACCGTCACCAATAAGTTCCTTCAGAACAGCGCACGATGTAGTACCGAACACTAGGACTGAGGCTGCGATTACATTGATAAGTTTCATGACATTAACCTCTTAGTAAAATCATCATCGGAACCTGCATCCGAAGAATCCTCTTGAAGAGTGCGTTCCCGTGGCATAAGCTCAGGCCGCAGGTTGAGAACCGCCTCTTTCACATCATCGTACTCTTCAAGCTTCACAAGGGAGTGAATATCGTGAAGAGACTCCATCACCTCTGAGATCATCTTCTTGCTGCCAAGCGATGTTGCCTTGGGGCGGAACATCGACTGATCGTACTTGGGCCATTGTCCTTCCTTCTTCATATGAAGCTTGAAGTCGTGGCCGATCTCGGTATCAAGGATACCATTCTCAGACTCCTCGAAAAGATCAGCGTAGTCGGGATCCATCATGGTCTCAACAATCTTCTGGAAGAGAATAACGCCGATGGAGAAGATCTTGACCTCCTCGTTCTCACGGTCATAGGCGTTCAGGTAGTAGCGAGCACGGGGCTTGATTTGCCGAGCAAGGTCCTCGTCCTCCTTGGAACCAGTTTTCCACAGACCGTAGTACAGGTCACAGAGAGGGCACTTCTCCCCATGCACCTTACGGCAGTGTACATTCTTCACCGAGCCATCAGGTTGAGGAACACGGTGGATCTTAGTCTCTGCGTAGAAGTTCTTGTCAGAATCCGCAGGAGCAGGAAGGATACGAAGGTAAGCCTCGCCCTCCTTTACTTGGTAGAATTTGTTCAGGAAGTCCTGATCTCCACCACCAGTTTTAGGGTTAGTAAGTTGTTGGTGCTTCGCACGAAGCGCGTTTAGGTCAATAGCCATAGTTAGTTTCCTTATATAGTAGTTCAGTCAGTGATCATTCTCGTCTCAGCGCGAGAATTTGCAGATAGTTGTACAAGCAGATCCTTTCTATGTGACATAGATTGGACTAGAGACTTGAGGAGACCCTGCTTGTAACGCTTCTCCTCAAGGTTCTTCTTCATACTATGTAGGGTAGAATCACGGCCAACATAGTCATCGACAGCAGCGACCGTTGCCCTTGCCCCAGCTTGAATAATAGCATCACGGGCATCATTTTTCAAATCCACCTCATGCTTCTCCATGTCTACCTCGTAGTCCTTGACGCTCTTGGTCGCAAACTCTAGTAGACCACAGTAGTAGGAATAAATACGAGAGTGCTTAAGGATCTCGTCGTTTACAGAAAACTTATCGATACTAAGCAGGCTGTCCGCGAGCTTAAGGTAAAGATCCATGTCTAGCTCGTCGTATGCTTTTAGTAGGTCATCACTCTTCATCGAATATCACGCTCCACAGTTCAGGATTCAGGTGTTGAAACAATAATAGTCCACGGGTAGCAGATTCCACAACAAATTCGTTAGTTGTTTTTAGCTCCACCGTAGAGTCCTCATCATCAGCCCTCAGCCCAGTCGTAGAAAAGATAACATGAAAGATCTCATGCACCAGGGTCGGACGAAGAACATGGTCCTTGGCAGTATCGTCTAATATGATCTCCAGCTTATCGAAGTCGGTCAGGCCGAGACAATCATCACCCATGTAGGACAGGTCCTTTTTGAAGATGATGTTGAATGCGGCCCAACCAAAGTGGAGATAGCCTATATCCTTAATTTTCTGCTTCAGGCTCTTGGTTCTCGTCATGGTCAACCTCTTGCATAACCAATACATTATAGTTGATGGTCATGGGGATCACGAACCTAGCCTTGCCATTTCTGGCCTTCATAACATAGGCTCGCATCATGCCCTCATCGAACTCTTCTTCGTCTTGGTTGAGAGAGATTGCAAGGTCCACCACACGGAACTTACCATAGCTGTCGCCCAGGTGTTCGTCGGTGATGAGACGGGCTCCACGACCAGCACGGTTCGTCTGGGTAGCAGTCCAGATCAGCATGTCCTGCTCGACACCAATGCCTCGTAGCTCCTCTGCAATACGCTGTTGAGCCTCGTACTCACTCATGCCTTCACGAACTGGACGGAGTAGCTCCATGTAGTCGATGACAAGCACATCGGGTACGAAATCCTCGTAGCTTTTTAGTTGGTTGAGATACGCCCGAATAGTGTTTACATTTGCCATGCCCGTGGGGAACTCCTTGATGCGGAGGTTAGCCTTGGGGAAGCGGTCTTGGAAGATCTTGTGTCGTTGGCGTAGCATCTTTTGCTCACGCTCCTGACCAAGAAGCTTCTGAGGGATCAGAGTGGAGATAGAGTCGATGCGTTGACCCACCCTATCTTCACTCATCTCCAACGATATATAAACAACTTTCAGATTCTCAATCAGACACTTCACTGCCTGATTGGCTAGGTAAAGGGACTTGCCGACCCCAGGAGGAGCAACAACCATAGCAAGTTCCTTTTTACGAAGACCACCACCATTCAGACCACGATCAAGGCTAGGCAGGCAAGTCTTGATGTAATCGTCATCATTGACGGTCAGAAGGCGCTCCCATCGTGCTTCGGTGTCTTTGAAGTAATCTTGGCCGAAGTCCTGGCTGCGTGCAACCAGAAGGGCTTCCTTCACCTCAGTCTCGATCTCATCGAAGCGTCCATCTCGCATGAGGTCAACAGACTTGGTGATGGCTTGCTTCATTGATTCTCTGCGAGCAAACTTCTCCACACAGTCTACGATGAACTCAGTGTTCTGGACTGTGGAGGCATCAAGGTTGTTGACGAAACAGATCTCGTCCTCATACTCAGCGACAGACTCCGACTGCCTCTTGCGATCCTTGCAGAACTCAAGAAGGAAATCGTCATTTGGGAGCTTGTGGTATTTCCCAAAGAACTCCACGATACCTTCGTATAGCGTAGAGTGGATTGGGTACTCAAAATACTCCGACTTGACGAGCGGAGCGATCTCGTTGAAGAAATCAAGATTACTCTTGGCGAGGTTGAGAATGCCTCGCTGAATGTTGTCTGAAAAGTTGTATGCCATATCGTTGTTTATCGTTTGCCAAGGTTTCGGTACGCTTGGCTGTTATTGTAGACTGATTCCTTCATCTTGTCACCCATTTTCTCGGACATTTTTTTATCAGCCTCTGTTTTTCGTACACCACCGTAGGCTTCGACGCCTTCTTCAGTAAGCCCATATTGTTTGTATGGACATTTAGTTTCTTCACCCATTCGCTTCGTGGCATCAAGTAGGTTTTCCATAACCTCCTTGCCCTTAGCCTTGTCTTCGTAGACAAGTTTGTGCTGCTTGCGCTTGTTAGTGTAGTAGTCGTTGCCATTAAACATTACAGGGACATCGCCCCAATGCCTGTTCTTAAGCTTTTTACACTCAGGACAACGAGAACGGGAAGGCGCTTTACTCATAGGCGCTTCCCGTTCCCAAATTACTTCACAGTCATGACAGATGAACTCGTAGATAGCCATGACCTATTATAGTATCAGCCCCAGCCGACTCCACGCTGTCCCCAGGAAGTTCTTCCACTCTCGTTCATACCGTCAGAACCAAAGTTAACATTATCAAGCCCTCGGATGACATAAGAGATTGGAAGATTATTTCTACCTTGGTTGGTGGTAGTTCCTGCATCAAGTGCTTCTTGAGGAAGTCTTATACCAGGAGTTCCAGTTTCTAACCAAACATTTCCTCCCAAATCAGTCAGCGTGTGTGTTTTTGTATTGAAGAAGCCTGACTTTAGCCCAGTTCCCCACTTACAATCTTTGAATGAGAACTCTCCCTTTAAACAGTTTCCATTAGATGCAACGGGGTACTCAGGGTCACATGTAAACATGTAATGACCACCTCCGTTAAGAATGCAGTTTGTAAACCTCATCTCACCTAGATCAGTTGCCGTTGGATCACTTGTGCTACCACCGTACTGATGGATCTTATCAGGGTTTGCACCTTGATAATGGTCTGGGTTGGTAGTTCCATCGCCCCATGTAGAGGGCCTTTGATCAAATGTACAATCACCGAAATGAATTATGGGATTTACTGATTTGTAAATTTGATGTGCATCCGCGTGAGGACTAAAGCCGTTGTTAGCGTTGTAGTGTCCATTATTACCGTTCAATGAACTATCCTCAGCGTTCATATATTTTCCAAAATAGCAGTTAGTTACTCTATAACTACCCGATCTAAATCTGATAAAATCTCCAATGACATTATCAAAGTTACACTTATGCATACCTCTAAAGGCCATCATAAAGGTTAGAGATCCACCTCCTCGGAAGTCGCAATACTCAAAGTCTACCTTCTTATTGATATTACCACCACCTTGGTTGTTATCCCAACAAACATAGTATTGATTTATACCGTCGTGGTAGTCAGTCTGTCCAGAGAACTGGCAGTCTACGAACCTAAGTGGGTTAGTAGTTTTAATTTTACACTGCTCGAAATTCATTCCACTAACAACCAATCCAGCAGCAGGGACTTCTATCCTGTTGGTAGAGTTTCCTGCACCTGGGTCTACATATTGAACTGTTCCGCTATAAGGATGGTTTGTTAGTGTTACACCATCTCTAACACCTGTGGTGGCACTTGTCTCACCACCAACAGGAGCAGATTCAACTCTAGAAAGAATCTCGTCATCACTTAGCTCAACAGGGCTCACATAAGTAGGCATCTTTCCTACTTCATTAGCCACTAAATTTCCATCATCATCTTCATCATCAAAGATTACAGTCTCAAACTTTCCTGTCTTAGTTGGAATTCTTGTTCCTGTACCAAGACCGTTTCTAGCAAAACCAGCTTCATTGAACTCAATTGTCAAGGTGCTAAGAGTTGAGCAAACAGATAGCGAATCACCTGCGTCAGTTCCAGTTGTAACGCTACCGCTTACAAGAACACCACTAACTGTATCACCATCAACGAAGGTTCCATTGTTATCAGTAGCCTCAGAGTAAATAAGCACACCTTTACTAGTCTCCTCAGGACCCATTGTCAAGGTGATACCAGTAGAAAGATCAATCTTGTCTCCTACAGGACTCTCGTAGAAAGGAATGTCAGGAGGTGCAAGCACATTGTCCATAGGACTTGAGTTGGCAGGACCTCTTCCTGTTTTATACACCTCACTACCGTCGTAGTGTCTGTTATTAAATGCTGTATACTCTGGGATCCAAGGACCTCCGTTGTCTGTGGTTTCGTTTGCTGGAGCGGTGAGATGGTATTGACACCAACCCATTCCAATGTAGGGATCGTTGTTTTCGCCTGTCGTATAACCTTCATCATTGTTGTAGTCATCCGCTTCACCATAGAACTTGTTATTTATAACAAAACAGTTATTTAGAGGGCCAAACTTTGCTGCAAGAAGAATAGCGTTGGAGCATCCTTTATTGAAGTAATTTGAATCAATTACAAGACCACTTAGATCTATTCCTACGATTGGGTTGCCATCAGAGTCGGTTGTTTTGTTTTGCCAAATAATAGAGGCACTGTGAACTCTATTTGGAGGAGTTTCAAAGTAGCCTGGAAGATCAAAATGGTTCCATCTACATATTAGATTTTTACCAGGGCCTCTGTGTTGCCAAACATCAGCGTGTGCGGATGGGAATTCTGCCTTGTTACCCATGTGCTGAAAGTGACACGACTCTACAGTAACATTACCCTTTCCATCTCCAGATTGTGATTTTATAAAATCAAAGCTTGCGTCGTAGAAAGCGCATCTTCTTACAGTAGTGTTTCCTATTAACAGGGAAGCTGAATCACATCTCTCAATACTACAATCTTCTATTGTTATTCCCGTAAAGTCGAAGGTAGCATTAAGTGCATACAGTGCGTATTCAGTAGGACTGTCGCCCGCATCAGCACCTTGAATAAGACAGTTTCTAAATGTGACATCGTTAGCCTTTACATTAACAACACCGTTAACAATAGCGTTCTCTACAAGAAGACCGTTTGTAGTAATTTTATCAGTGACTCCACCGTCTCCACCCCAAGCAGATAAGGTTACAGGAGAGCCATAAGTCTGTTGCCAGATCTCATTATTGTAGCCACAGTTTGTACCAGAGATAGGAAGGAATGGGGCACTGAAGACGCCTGGGGCTCCTCCTGACCAAAAGTAATAATCAGCAGTGTTATCCGTTGTTGCTGTTCCACTTACAGTAAACTCAACACTTTCATCATAATCTCTTGTTTTAGCAACTGTAAACCCATCTATTACAGCAGCGGTAGGAGAGGGAATGATATGTGGATCAGTATCGAACTGGAACTTAAGATCAGGCTTCACAGCCTTTGCCGTAACAGCAGTATCAAAACTATCGTTAGCATCGTTAGAAGGACTCTCAACTACGGTAGTGCCTCCGTTGTTGCTTATGGAGCTAACAGATACATGAACTGTATGGTCAGCAGAAGTGTCAGCGGCACAAGACAAACTAACACTCTTTACATATGTTCCCTTTGGAAGGTCTACTGTGGAAGGTGTAAGAGTGAAGTCCTCTCCTAATGTAAACCCAGCGTTATCACTAGATGCGGTAAGAGTTACAGTTAGTTTATCAAGGTGGACACCGCCGCTTAGAGATACCTCAAACTTATCAGCCTTACCAGCCTTGAGGGTTGAAGCGCCATCGTTTAGGACAGCACGGGTTCCTTTTTTGTAACCACCATTCTGAGGGCTAACACCTTCTTCAAAGTTTTGTGATACCTCAGCAGCGGTAAGTGCTCTACGATAAATGGCTGTTAGGTAGTAACCACCTTTGGCTTTCTTTTGACCATTTCTTGCTGCTCCTGTTGATATTCTAGCAGTAGGGTCCCAGTCTTCAAAAATCTCAGAGCTATCATCGTAAACATTTTTGCTGTCTACTAGAACACCGTCAACATAAAATCTTGCCTCGGCTCTATCTAGTTCTGTGTTATACTTAGCTGTCACCACTAAATGAACTAGTTGGTCTGTAACTGCTGTGTCATCCGCAGACCACAGTTGATGAACTGTGTCGTACATTTTAACTCTAGCAGCATAAGATCTAGCGTTGTGGTTGGATGCGTTTCCAGTCCAAGTTCCATGTCCCAGCATTACACACTGGTCGGTATAGGTTGTGTTAACAGGAACTATGGTAGCAATTCTTCCTGGTCCTGAGGTGGCTAGTCCATCCTGATCAGAGGGCTTGAACCACGCTTCCATTGTAACTTCGTTAGCAGCTATAGGACCAGCGGTAAACTCTTGGGAGCCTGTGTTTCTAGTCGCCCCTCCTGCACTAAGGTTTAGGTAATACCTGTCGTTCTGCGAGCTATCTCGTGACCACTCTCCTAGAAGACCAGCACCAGCGTTTTCGATCCAGTTAAGGTCTGATTCTCTAGTCAGAGGAGTTCTATCAATGATAGTGTTTCCGTTTCCTTCATCAAACCACCACTCACAAAGCAGACCATCTTGTACCCTGTTAGTACCGTTGTATCTTGCTTTGTCAGAGTATGATGTAGTTCCTCTTTGAAACGAATCATTCTTGCTGGGCGGTATTAATGCTTTCTTTGCATACGCCCATGCTCTTGCTCTTGCAGCAAGAGTTCTACCGCCTTCAAACTTTGGTCTCCTAATATCCCAACCCATAATAAAAATACCTCCAAGTATTCATATGTATTTAGAATACTTGGAGGCAAAAGAATGAAAAAAATCAGTCTTCCCAATAGGGATCGTTTACATCAGGTAGCTTCTCAAACTCAGCCGCACTCGCCATCTCCTCCGAGTGTACAGGCTGCTCCGTCTGCTGCTCCAACGGCGTTTTGTTGTCCCATGTATCGTTCGACATTTTCTTTAGTAAGTGGTATAGCTTGTAGAGGTTCATTGCCCTTTGAGCCCGCTCTATATATAGTCATGCCTTTCAGATAGGGCATATAGTTCACGGCATCCTCAATCATAGTAGCGGGATCGAACTGCTCTGGCAAGTTAATAGTCTTGCTGATACAGGAGTCGATGAAGCGTTGGATCGTAGCTTGGACAGCCATATGCTCCTCAGGAGTGATGTCGTAAGCTCCTACGAAGGCGTCGAGTCTCTTTCCAGCATCGAAATACTCCTGGAAAAGAGGGTCTGCGACGAACTGCTCTTTCCAGACATTTCCCTGACGCCATCTGCGATTGTACATAGCCGAAAAGATAGGTTCAATACCAGAACTGACGCCCATAAGCATAGAAATCGTACCAGTAGGGGGTATGGTGAGCATAACAGCATTACGAATACCATACTTACGGATGTAATGACGAATCCTAATAGGAAGTGTCTTAGCAAAATCCTCACTCAGGTACTTCTCCTTATCGAATGCGGGGAAAGGTGCCTTGTCCCTCGCAAGGTATATACTAGCTTTGTAAGCCTCATCTCTAATTGTAGCGAACAGTCTTTCTAGGAATTCTAGACTTTTCTCGCTACCATAACGAATACCTAGCTTGATAAACATGTGGTGAAGACCCATGACACCAAGACCAACACGACGAGAGCGTTGACCAACCTCCTTACACTCAGCGGTGGGGAAGTGGTTGACGGTCAGGACATTATCTAGGAAACGAACGCCAGTGCGAACAGTCTTGGCTAGACGCTTCCAGTCCACATCGGAACCATCCTCAAGACACATATTGGCAAGGTTAACATTACCTAGGCAGCAGTTGCCGTAAGAGGGAAGGCTAATCTCACCACAAGGGTTAGTAGAAGGTAGCTCCTCGAAGTAGGAAACATTTGTAAAAGAGTTAGCAAGGTCGATGTTGTAGACGCCAGGATCACCAGACTCAACAGCATTGGTCCAGATTCTTTCCCAGAGTTTACGAGCAGAGATATCAGCCTGACCAACCAACTCAAAGCTTTCAGTCCAGTCAGCACGGTGGAAGTTCTCAGCACGACCGATAGCATCATCAGCATCAAGAGCGATTACATCAAGCTCACGCTCCTCTCCCTTGCTGTTAGTAGCACGAAGGGTGAAGTTGTGATACTCCTTGTTACCGTATGAGAAGTACCAAGGCTCATCGTTCTGGACAGCCTCAACGAATCTGTTGGTAATAGCAACGGAGATGTTGAAGTTATTAAGCTGACCTTGATCTAGCTTGACCGTTAGGAAATCAAGGAGATCAGGGTGAGTAACATTAAGTATACCCATAAGAGCCGTGCGGCGGTTTTTACCTGACTTGACATGCTCACCTACCTCATTAATCATCTTAAGAACAGAAACACTGCCTGGGGCAGAGTTCTTTACATTACCGATATCATCGCCTTGAGGACGAATCTTAGATACATTAAAACCAATACCACCACCAGCACATGAAATCTTGTACATGTCCTGAATAGTTTTTCCAATGCTATCGACACTATCCTCAGGAATGATGACATAACAGTTTAGTAGATTGTGCTTACCAGCATTGCGGCCAGAACCATAAATAATTCTACCGCCAGGAACAAAGTCCCCACTAGATATAGCATCATAAAACCAACCTTCGACTCTTTCTTTGTCTTCATCTGGTTCTGCTCCTGCTACAGTGCGGGCGATTGCTTTAGCACGCTGGCGCCACTCCTTTTCTCCAGGGTAAGCGTAACGGCTCATAAAGATTTCTTGACCTAGATCATTCAACTTGGCGATGGTCATTTGATTGTTGATACTCCTTTTTCTTTTGTGATATTAATCTTCTTGTGTCTCGACATGTGCTGTGCGAGATGAGGGTTGTGTGTAATGACGAAAAGAGTCCTGTCCTTCTTGAGATCACATAGTAGTTCGTAAAGACCGTTGATACCGTCCTCGTCCAAGTTTTCTGCGACCTCATCAAAGAACAAGACACTACTTTGATGACCGTTGGACATTGTAAGAAGTGTTTGCAGTCCTAGCATCACCGCTAGGTTTACTTTCCTACGCTCTCCACCAGATAGAGATATATAGTGACGATGCTTTCCTAGCACTTCAATATTTTCAGACAATTCCTCATCAAATTCTACAGTGATCCTACCGTTTGTTAAATACCCAAGGTAATAATTACAATGGGTATTAAGGTAATCCCTTACAGTCCTAATCACAAACCGAATGAGACCTTTCTCAGAGAACGCCTTGTCCCAGAACCCAAAGATGTCATACTTAATCTCTAGGTCTGCTTTGCGTGCGTTAAGTGCTACTCTTTCCGACTTAGCCTCTGTAAGTAGATCTGTGTAGACCTCTTCGTTCTTTTGCTCACTCCACTTGGCATACTCCCTGGGAGTACATGGAAGACGCTCTATCATGCCTTTAAGGTCTGCTAATTCCTGCTGTAGATCTTGAACATCTCTCTCGTACTTTTCTAATTTCTCTTGGCAGAAATCGTAGAACTCCTGGGTAACCTCATCATTCTTTTCTGTACCGCACTCAGAACACTTCCATGAACTCTTGGCACCTACACCCTGAGCCACTACCTTTCGTGCTTTGGTGATGGCAGTCCCGCCTAGGTTTTTGATCTCCCTCTTGATGGAGTCCATCCTGATAGAGCATTTCGTATTACGCTTTTCTTGATCGATGATCTGGTCGAGCGTAAACTTCTCAAGGATTTCTTGTTGCTTTTTCGTGAGCCTAGCTCCCGTGACCTTTTCTTCATACTTATCAATGTCCCTCTCTAGTTTTGATACAAGGACCTCACACTCCTTGATACCAGACCTAAGGTCACTACGCTTGCGCTTGATCTTGTTCTTCATATCGAAGATGTAATCAAGGTTAAGGAACCTGTTGATGATCTTTCTCTTGTCGTCAGGGGTCGCGTCTAGGAAGTCTACATTCGAATGCTGTCCGAATACGGACGCGGCCATAAAGGTCTTGTAATCGACTCCTAGGGCCTTCTCAATAGCTTCCTGAGTTCTACTAGCGTGGGCAAGGGAACGGTCCTCCCCATTTACACAAAACTTAAGACTTGTAGGCTTTCGGCTTCGAGTGATCTCAATGTTATCATTGATCTTGATCTTGACAACACACTTCCGACCTACGGAAGTATTGACCATAGCATCTTCTGTACTCTTACGAATACTTTTGCCAAATAGTCCGTATACAATAGCCTCCAAAATAACTGATTTGCCTGACCCATTACTTCCACCTGTATCTTTATTTATACCTTCAACCCCAACAAGTCCTTTATACTTGTTGAAGTTGATCTTACCTTTCTTGTACGAGTAGAAGTTCTCGAACTCAACACTATTGATCTTCATCTCTTAGTTCTACCAGGGCTTGTCGTAGTTGATCCTTAGTGTAGACACTGACCGCTTGCTCAAGGTAGTCCTCTAGGATCTGGTCGTTCACTTGGAACATTGATACATCTGTCTTATAGTTGCTCAGTTCTTCCTCGTCATAGGTTGGAAGATACTTGATGTCCCACTCACATACATGAGGATACATCTGCTTAAGGTCATAGACATTGTAGTCCATATCGTCACGCTCCAAAAGCAACCTTACAATAACATAACGATTCCTGTGATCGTTTACATCGTCCAAGGTTCTAGGTGTAACAGTCAGGTGGATAGGACCTGTGGTCATGTCTACGAACTCTACAGTCTCATCCTCCACAATTGCGTAAAATTTGTCTCCTCCGTCGTGGAAGCATGTAGAGTACGGTGTACCCAAGACCTTGATGTTCTCTCTCGTATGATGCTGGTGGATGTGACCCAGGAATGTTGTACGATTAAAATCATCAGGACAGATAGCAAAATCGGCATCACCAGCATTGTTGAGAGAACCTTCATAACCAAAATGCCCAAAAACAATAGCACCGTCAGGAGACTTTCCCAACTCTTCCTTAATAACTTGTTCATTCTCATAGTGTGGAATGAAATGATAGTTGCCTATGACAGCAGGTTTCGTAATGACCTTAATGCTGCCCGCAGCCGAGAAGACAGCATTACGCTCCAGTAGGCTAAGAATGGTGACACCATCATCAGCTTTGCTGGCGCTGTCATGATTACCTCGCAAGATGAACACATTTTTCTTTACTCCTTGAAATAGATTTCTTACATCGAGAATACATTCGGGTGAAGGTGACCGCTTGTCAAACACATCACCAAGAAATACGACATTATCACAAGCCACTCCTTGAAGGAGATCTCTGATACATTGGATTTGGCATAGCCGTAGTTCCCTGTTGGTGTTGTGAAAGTGGGTGTCTCCAATTACCAAAGTCCTCATACTAATGCTCTCCAAGCAACGGGGAACAGTTCCGACATAATATCATCGATAGCAAATGCGTAGTGTTGAGTTTCCTCTTGTGCGTTGTTGTCACTACGCTGTAACGCAACGCGAGCCAGTGATGCAAGAGAGCCCGTCCAATACCATTCTGTGTACATGCACTGTGGAAGGATGCCTCTTGCGATCTCTGGTGCAAGTCCTTCAATAATAGACACATCGTAGGTATCTCTAGCAAGGTTTATGGCTTGCTTGTACATATCGTACACTCTCTCCTTGCCTTCAATCTCCTTATCACCTGATCCTTGCTTGATACTTTTATCAGGCCGTTCACGCCAGTAATTAGGAGTGTAGAAATCAGGTTCAAAATCAACATAGCGGCGCGAGATCTCATTTTCTACCATGCCTACCTTATGCTTGAAGAGTTGCGTCCTCACAAAGATCGGCGCCTTTATGTGAAATTGAACCTGAGGATGGGCGAATGGGGTCCAATGGTTATGCTTTGCGAGATAGTTGATGAGCTTCTCATCTCCTTCATCTAGCTCATCTTTGCGCTTGTTAAAAGAAACTCGCGCAGCATTAACCACAGTAAGATCGGACCCCATCCAATCGATAAGACGGACGAAGCCGTGATCCAAACACTCAACAGTATAGTTCTTATCAATCATTAAAATACTCCAGTAACTCTGTTATGTTTTGGACGGCTCCGTCCTTGTAATGAACCTCTTGACCGTCACCGAATGAACGACCTACTTCGGCATCAATCTTGAGGGGTACTTCGAAATGGATATTGAAATCCTTACGGAGAGTAGGCGTCTCCACTAGTTCATTATAGCACACTTCAAGGCATTCCTGCAATGAATTCTTCGGACATGTTATCTCAAGTGAGTCGTGGACAGTAGATACAATCTTAGCTCCCGTTGCTGGTAGAGATTGGCTAAGTCCTTTGATACCACATAGGATGATGTCTGATGCGGCTGACTGGATAGTAAAGTTGAGACCTTGGCGTAGAGCCCTGCGAACAATCTTGTCATCCTTAGACCTGACATTAGGTAGTCTTCGCTTGCGTCCGAAGATAGAAGTGATGTAACCGTCCTCTCTGATCGTTTCGTAAGTGTTGTTGATATACGACCCGATGCCTGGAAAGACTTCCATGTAGGTGTTGATGATATGCTCTGCTCGGTCTAGTGAGATTCTGTTATTGTTAGCGAGCGTGAAAGCAGTACCACCGTATACGATGAGGAAGGAGGTTGCCTTAGCAATCTGTCGCTCCTCTTTTTGAACCTTCTCTGCGGACTTGTTGAACAATAGTGAGGCAGAGTAGGTGTGTAGATCGACGCCATCTTTGAATGCCTTACACATGCGTTCATCCTCGGCTACATGCGCGAGAACTCGTAGCTCCATGCCTGCGTAGTCGATGGTGACAAACGCCTGATCCTCAGGTGCTACAAAGATGCGTCGAATGTTATTGTTGGTATCCCGAGGTAGCGTATGGAATGATACACCCATCGCCTTCTCAGCATTGTAGGAGCCGCAAGAGAGCCGACCCGTGACTGTGCCATCGAGCTTGTAATCACAGTAGACCTTGTTACGACCATTGTATTCAATAGCCGTGTGTAAACCCCGAATGTAGGTCTTGTGAAGCTTCGCTGCCGCACGATAGTCGAGCAGCCCAGAGATCCACTCTCTTGCTTGTTCTAGTTCCTCAGTTGAACGCTCTTGTAGAACACTACGAGCGGTCAGCTTTTCTTTGTCTTCTCGTCTTCTTGGCACGGTCGTTCAGTTCGTCAGTAATGAAATCGAGTAGTTCATCAAGGGTTGCCTTGTCAGTTGAAGGGTCGCCCTTGCCTGTACGCTTAGGAGGATATAGTAGGAACCCACCCTCATCAGTGTAAAGGATATCTCTAAGATCTACAGTCGATGCTAGGTTAGCACCACGCTTCACTTGCTTGTACATAAGAAGGTCATCCTCCTTAGACATAGCCTGCTTGTCCAGACTCTTACCCACAGAGCCTAGCTCCTCTGGGGCTACATGCAAACCTTCATACTCCATGTCAGAGAACACAGGTAGCACAGGAGACAGTAGCTTCTCCATCACATGCCAGCACCCTTCTTCTTTCAGTAGTTCCTCTAAGGAATGGAACAAGCGAAGAGTGAAATGAGTATCCATAGCATTACCATGGAGACAGTCACCGAGTGGAATATTGGCCCAGTCGAAGTTTTTGTCATTTACAGTAAGCATCAGAGTTGGTCAATGCCCTCAGGGAAGAATAGTTTAACGAGTTCCTTCAAGCTCTTGGGAACATCCTCGTTCCACAGGTGAGCCATCAGCTTAGTATCATAGACATTCGTTGGGTAGATTCCAACATTGTGTAGGAATTTCAGGTCGAACTTCGCATTGTGAAAGACCTTGCGATTGTTAGGATTCTCAAGAAT
>Ga0208794_1000079_pt1 | contig 112837 bp, 99 predicted proteins | sample 32_taG_FD_184106 | JGI IMG/M metagenome (GOLD analysis project Ga0208794, IMG submission 184106) | Marine viral communities from the Gulf of Mexico - 32_GoM_OMZ_CsCl metaG (SPAdes) (version 2) | ecosystem: Environmental > Aquatic > Marine > Oceanic | place: Atlantic Ocean: Gulf of Mexico... | reverse complement strand
AAGAAAAAAGGTGCAATGTCTGGATGTACAATCAAGAATGGTTGTAAAAGTAAGTCAGGTGGATTGACTGCTAAAGGACGCAAGATGATTAACCGTAAAACGGGATCAAAGTTGAAAGCTCCACAACCTGGTGGAGGACCACGTAAGAGATCTTTCTGTGCTAGAAACTTAGGACAAATCAAGAAGTTTAATATTGATTGTAGAAAAACTCCTAAGAAAAGAGCGTGTCTAGCAAGAAAGAAGTGGAAGTGTTAAAAGTAAAGACCAAGTATGTTACTAAAGAAAGGATCTAGAGGAAAAGAAGTTAAGCAGATACAAGAAGTATTAAGCATTGTTGCTGATGGTATATTTGGACCAGCAACAGAAAGAGCAGTAAAAGCTTGGCAATCTGAGAACAAGCTTGTAGTAGATGGCATTGTAGGACCAAAGACATGGGATGCAATGGGATTATCATCTACAGATACTGATGAATCTAGATACCAAACTCCTAATGGACTTATTGTAAACCGTCATATGCTACCATCTGATGAATACATGACGGGCAGTAAACCAGAATACATTTTCTTACACCACACAGCAGGATGGCATAACCCATTTAGAACTGTTGATCACTGGGGTAGAGACACAAGAGGGCGTATAGCCACTGAATTTCTTATTGGTGGTCAGTCAATCAAAGGTAATGATGATAAGTATGATGGAGTATTGGTACAGTGTACACCTCAAGGTGGTTGGGGTTGGCACTTAGGTACAGGTAGAAGTCACATGCACAAAAACTCTGTAGCAGTAGAAGTTAACAATTTTGGCTACATAAAAGATGGGAAAACCTATGCAGGAACAGTTGCTGCTGAGTCACAACTAGTTAAGCTAGATAAGCCATTTAGAGGGTATGATACCTGGCACAGGTACTCTGATAAACAAATTGAGGTTCTAAGAGACTGGATTATTTGGATTGGAGAGCGTGATGAGATAGATATTAGAAAAGGACTGCCAAAACTAGTGAAAGAAAAGGGAGCTGAGGCATTTGAATACATAGCTGATGTACGTGCAGGTAAATTAACAGGTGTATGGACACACTCTAATGTACGCACTGATAAGTCAGATATGTTTCCTCAAGAAGAATTAATGGATATGTTGGTATCCTTAAGGTAATTATCATGTGGAATATATTTAGAAATGACAATGAATGGAATGAAAAAACCATAGTAGGATTTATAGCCTTTTTAGTAATGTGTTTAATCATGTTTGCAGATCTGCTTACTGGTTGGTTTGGTAAAGATCTTGTGATAAATGAATTTGTATATAACTCATTTGTCTGGATTGTACTAGGTTCTTTTGGTATTGCAGGAGCTGAAAAGTTTGCAAACAAAAAATAGTCTTCTTATGACTCAAAATAAAGAGAAGTCTCCCCCTAAAGGAAATGTTAGATTTTCTCTCAGTCTATCTAACGAACAGAAAAAAGCAAAAACTGAGATTTTAAAACACCCTTATAACTTTATTTGTGGTAATGCTGGTAGTGGTAAAACATTATTAGCTGTACAAGTAGCATTAGATCTACTGTTTAAAAGACAAGTCAATAAAATAATTATAACTAGACCAACTGTTTCTACAGAAGATAATGGTTTCTTGCCTGGTTCTGAAAGAGAAAAGATGGAGCCATGGTTAGTTCCTATTAGATCTAACATGCGTAAGGTTTATAATAAGCCAGCTATTCTTGAAAAGCTTGAGAAAGAAGAAAAGATTGAGCTTGTATCATTAGCCCACTTTAGAGGCCGTACTTTTGATGATGCGGTAGTAATTGTTGATGAGTATCAAAACTTAACCAAATCACAACTTGCAATGGCAATAGGTAGGTTAGGTAAAGATTCTAAGATGATTTTTTGTGGTGATTCTTATCAAATTGATTTAAGAGATAAACAACACTCTGCCTTTCATGATATGTCTAAACTTGTAGCATCAAATCATGTGTTTAAAACTACATTAAGAGATTCACATAGACATCAAGCTATAAATGAATTATTAGAATTATTGAACGGTTATCATTAAAAATCTATTTAAACTTTTTTTATTTAAACTTTTTGTATATATTTGTGCCTTAATTATAAATTTATTCAAATGGCAACAAGTAAAAAAACCAAGGAAAACACTGAAACTTTAGATGCAGCTGCTATGTCTAAAAAAGAGATGGACGCTAAAAGAAAGGAGATTACCAAATATTATGAGGATAATATTCCTGCTCTAAAAGTTCAGCTTGAATATGAAGAGCTTTTAAGAGATATTGAAAAGACACGTGCTGAAAGATTACAAGCACAGATGTTTATTGCTCAAACTATGGCCCCTTCTCCAGAAGAAGATGAACCTGCTTCAGAGATGAAAGCTGAGTTTAATACTGCAATGGATGGTGCTGAAGCAGCAAGAACAATTAAGAGATCTCTTAAACGTGATTCAAGTGCAGTATAGTGTTGATCACATAAAACAAGCACTACAACGCAAAGGATATAAATTTTTTGAAAGGGGGGAGTATAATGTCAATATAGTTGGTATTAGAAACTCCCTTACAAAAAATAAAGTAACTAATAAGTTTGATGACCTTATTACATTATCTTATAAGATAAAAGATAGATGGCAATACTGTGAGTTTGAATGTACAACTGATCCAGGTACACACTGGACAGAAAATGTAATGAATGAAAAAGGTGTTGCTATCCTTAAAGAAGGGCAATATCTAAGTTCTTACAAGATAAGAAAGCACCAAGGTAGATATGAGGCATTGTGTCAATCTAAACCTGTAGTTGTTTATAGAGATAACAATAGAGATGATCTATACAACTTAAATCAAGAAAATCTTGACAGGGGTATGTTTGGTATCAATATTCATAGGGCTACTAAATATGCTGGTAAAAAGTCTACTGAAATAGATAAATGGTCTGCAGGATGTCAGGTTATTGCATCTAATGATGACTGGGTAGAGTTCATGAAGGTTATTAGAAAATCAAGAGATGTATGGGGAAATAGTTTCTCATACACTTTAGTAGAAAGTAAAGATATACCAAAAACATGGCTTTAGTAAACAAAGTAGACAAGAGGGCAAAAGTAGAGATTGGTGAGGCTGTAAAGTTTCAGATACTTACTTATTGTTTCTTTAATGATATTCAAATAAGCATGTCAGATTTAAACTGTTTATATCTGCTTGCTATGGAGGGTAATGTTGAGATGACAAAGTTTTGCAATCTAGTGTCAGAAGGAGGGGTTTTTAAAAGCCCGCAGTCTTGCAGAAATGCTTTATCCAAAGCAGAAAAGAAAGGACTGATAGTTAAGAATGGTAATAATAAAAAGACAATTGAACTTAATTCAGCAATGAATGTGCAGATTGACGGACCATTGTTTTTAGAATATAAAATATTAGGTGTTGAATCCAAAACATTATAAAAACTTTTATGATGATATTGCTGAAGAAGCTGAAGTGCACAAGGATTTGGTGAGAGACTTTGTATATTTTTTTTATGATAGAGTTAGAAAGAATCTATCTAATTTAACACATACAAAGATTCATCTACCAAACTTAGGTACATTTTCAATAAGAGTTGGCAAGTTAAAAAAAAGTATAAAGAGAAATAAAGATATACTAGGAAATTTAGAGAAAATGACATTTGATGGTTATGATAAATCAATACCAGTCAAAGCAAAGTTAAAAGCAATGGAAGAGTTACTTAAAAAGGTAGAGCAAAATATAGAAGAAAAAAAGAAGTTTAGAGATGAGAATAAATAAACTACTAGCTGCTTTTGGTAATCTTGATCAGATTGCTGAAGGTATTAAGAACAGAGTGTTTAAGAAAGCAGATGTTGAAGCTATTGCAAAATTAAGATGGCAAGAGTGTAAAATATGTCCTTTGCTTGATAGAGAAGGTGGATCATGTGCTGTAAATGGAACACAACCTTGTTGTTCAGAATGTGGCTGTAGTATTGCTCTTAAGACAAGAGCATTATCTGCAGATTGCCCAGTTGGTAGATGGAAATCTATTATGCCTGAAGAAATGGAAAATCAATTGAAAAAACAATTGTATTTAAACATGGAAGATAAAAAGAAGCATGATGAAAAATTGAAGAGAATGAAAGAGGAGAGAGATAACAAAAATAAAAACAAATAATATGCCTGTAATATTTAGAGAAAAAGGTCATGTTTATGAGAGCTTAGATGAGCATCTTGAAAAAGATAAAATTAATTGGACTAGTGTTACTAGTTTTATTGGGATGTTTAAACCTAAGTTTGATGCAAAAAGTCAAGCTGTTAAGTCTAGCAAAAACAAAAGATCTAAGTGGTATGGTATGACACCTAAACAAATCACTGATGCATGGAATGGTGAAACTGAAAGAGCAATTGAATTAGGTAACTGGTATCATAACCAAAGAGAAGAAAATTTATGTGAGTTTAATACAATAGAAAGAGAAGGTGTTGAAGTGCCTATTGTAAGACCTATTGTAGATGATAATGGTATTAAGATTGCACCAGATCAAAAATTAATTGATGGTGTGTATCCAGAACACTTTGTGTATTTAAAGTCACTAGGAGTTTGTGGTCAAGCAGATTTAGTTACAATAGTAAATGGTCAAATAAACATTTTAGATTACAAAACAAATAAAGAAATAAAAGAGAAAGGATTTACTAATTGGGAAGGTATTACATCTAAATTGTTTAATCCTGTATCACACTTAGATGATTGTAATCTTAATCATTATAACCTTCAATTGAGTTTATATGCGTATATTATTAAAAAGCACAATCCTAAATTAAAGATAGGAAAATTACAAATTCAACATGTATTATTTGAAAAAGAAGGTGAAAATGAGCATGGCTATCCTATTACTAAGCTTAACAATCAAGGGGAGCCTGTTATTAAAGAAATTAAAATGTATGACCTGCCATATTTAAAAGATGAAGTTGTAAGTCTTATTATGTGGCTCAAAGATAATCCGCAATGCTAGTTAAACTATTTGATGTACAGAATGGTAAAGTGATTCCATCAGAACACTGTTATTCTATAAAAACTCTAAAGAGTATAATGGATAAGTATCCAGATACATATATGTCTGTTTACTTATTTGTTTTTTATATGACATGTCCTGATCCAGATATGAATCCTTTTTTTAATATGCCTGAACATGAAAAGGAAGACTTAATTATTGATGAAATAGAGCTTGAAGAATCTCCAGAAGATCAAGCTATAAGAAATGCTGTAAGGTTGTGTGAGGATCTATATCAAACACCTACATTTAGAGCATATAAAGGTATTAAAACAATGCTAGATAGACTAGCACGTTATATGGAAACCACATCTATTGAACATGGTAGAGATGGTAACTTAACATCATTGGTAAATACTGCAGCTAAGTTTGACCAAATCAGACAATCATTCAAGGGTGCATACAATGATATGAAAGATGAACAAAAAAGTCAAGTCCGTGGTGGTCAGGGACTGGCTTATGATCAAATGTAAACTTTAAAATTTTTAATTATGACCAAAGAACAAAAAAGAAAAAGAGCAGAGAAATGGTTTGCTGCTCATGGTATAAACCCAAATAAACCAGACAGTGATGGTAATGCAAGAGTATTAGATCTTAAACCAGAGCCAACATTTACTGCAGATATGGATGGTGTAATTAGTCATCCGTGTACAATTACTGTAGAAGGATTCTTATTCTATGCTCACGTAACAGTAGAGTTTAGTGATGGAACTAACACATATGAATTCCAAGGTGGATCAGGTGGTGTTGGTGTAGGAGATTTAACATGTGAAGGTGTAATCTATTACGGTAATCAAGATGTTTTATTAAAAGCAACAACGTTTGGTGTAGCATTTGGTGCTGAAGATGGTGGTGTAGTTCAAGTAACTTGGGGTACTAGTGGTAATGCAACTGCAGCTGGGATTGGAGAAGGTCTTGGTGCATTTGGTGGTAGCGGTTCTTGGAATTAAAATAAAACAATTATGAGTAAAGTAAGACCAGTAGGAGATAGACTTCTTATCAAACAACATAAACCAGAGGAAACATTTGGTAGTTCAGGTATTTATATTCCTGAATCATCACAAGAAAAACAAGATAAAGGCACTGTTGTTTCTGTAGGAGAAGAAGTACAAGGAATCTATGAAGGTGAAGTTGTACTATTCAATCAGTTTATCCAACCTGTAAAAGTAAATCATATGGATGAAGATCATATCTTGTTAAGACAACAAGACATATGGGCTATTGAGGATGTATAAAAGTGTTCCTACATATAAAAATGGTAAGTGGATTACCACTGACTTTGAAAGTAGAGAAGACTTCACTAAGTATATTCTAACATTATTTAAAGAGCCAGGGCAGTATGATTTTGATGATACTGCTCTGCTTTTTAATAATGAAGCTAATGTATTTAATAAAAATGGATTTTATTGTGATAAACCATTTAGATCAAAAGATTATATAAAATACTGGGAAGATCAAAAGAATAAGTGCAGAAATGGTGTTCTATATCATGGTAAAAAAAATGTATTTTATTTAACTAGAGATTATTACATGTGGTTAAACTTCTTACCAATCTTTGATAAAGAAGAAAAGAAGTATGGTTTTGCAAAAGTTAGGGATGCACAATATCATATGGCATTATATGAACTACTTGCAGAACTTCATTATAAGCATGCTGCTATTCTAAAGAAAAGGCAGATAGCTTCATCTTATTTTCATATGGCAAAACTTTTAAATCAGTTTTGGTTTGAAGAAGGATCTATATGTAAGATGGGTGCATCTCTCAAAGATTATATTAATGATAAAGGTTCCTGGAAGTTTTTAGATGAATATAAAACATTCTTAAATGAACACACTGCATGGTATAGACCTTGCACACCAGAGAAAGTATTGTTATGGGAACAGAAGATTGAAGTAAGGATAAATAATAGAAAGACCAATAAAGGTCTTATGTCTAAGATACAGGGTGCATCATTTGAAAAAAATGCAACTACTGGGGTAGGTGGACCATGTACATACTTCTTTCATGAGGAGGCAGGTATTGCTCCTAAGATGGATCAGACTTATGAGTACATTAGACCTGCAATGTCATCAGGTATGATTACAACAGGAATGTTTATTGCAGCTGGATCTGTGGGTGATCTTGATCAATGTAACCCACTAAAGGAAATGGTTCTTAATCCACAATCAAATGATATATACGCTGTAGAAACTGATCTAATGGATGATAAAGGCACAATTGGTATAGCAGGCCTATTTATTCCAGAACAGTGGTCTATGCCCCCTTATATTGATAAATACGGCAACTCACAGATTAAAGAAGCACTACAAGCTATTAAAGATGAGAGAGCACAGTGGGAAAAAGATTTAGCACCTGAGCAATATCAGTTACGTATATCACAGAAACCTATAAATATTTCTGAAGCATTTGCTTACAGACAAGCATCTATCTTTCCGCAAGGTATTATATCTAAACAATTAAAAAAGATAGAAGATAAAGAATATTCTTATGAGTTTATAGAATTAGAACGTGATCAAAAAGGTATTGTTGCAAAGAGGACAAACAAACTTCCAATATCAACTTTTCCAGTAAAGAAGAAGATGGAAGATAAGACAGGATCACTTGTTGTATGGGAAAGACCAATTAAGAATCCAGACTTTGGTACATACTATGCATCTATTGACCCTGTATCAGAAGGTAAAACAACTACATCAGATTCATTATGTAGTATTTTTGTATATAAAAATCCTATTGAAATAACAAGAGATACACCAGATGGACCTGAAACATATATAGAAAAGGATAAGATAGTTGCCTCATGGTGTGGTAGATATGATGATATAAACAAAACTCATGAGCAGCTAGAGATGATTATAGAATGGTATAAAGCATGGACCATTGTAGAGAACAACATCTCATTATTTATTCAGCACATGATTGCTAAGAGAAAACAGAAGTACTTAGTTCCTAAACAGCAAGTTTTATTTTTAAAAGATCTTGGCTCAAACAGAACTGTGTATCAAGAGTATGGATGGAAAAACACTGGAACATTATTTAAAAGCCACCTCATCTCTTATGCATTAGAATATATTAGAGAAGTCATTGATGAGGAGCTGGATGATAATGGAGATGTTATGTCACAGACATTTGGTATAGATAGAATACCTGATCCTATGTTGCTCACTGAAATGTCTCAGTACTATCCAGGACTTAACGTAGATAGATTGGTGGCTTTTTCAGCACTTGTTGCTTTTGCTAAGGTTCAACAGTCAAATAGAGGGTATTTAAAACGTAAAGAACTAGATAAGTCATCAAATAACTTGGAAAAGTCACAAAATTTATATAAATTATCTATGAACCCTTTTAAAAATTTAGGGAGAGGTAAAAGAAGAACTACGGGTAATAAATTTAAGAAGTCACCTTTTAAAAATATAAAATGAAAGAATACTGGACAACAACTACAACCCTTGGTGATAATGTTACTTTGGTATATCACATAAAGAAAAAATAATGAAAGTACTAAATGCTCTCCAATTAAAAAATGGTGCAAAAGCCAAAGAGTCTAGATACCCAGCTACATCTAGTCTAACTCAACCTATACAATTTTTATCTGCTAAGAGAAAAACAAATGATTGGGCAGCATGGAATCTTGATTGGTTAGAAGAACAAGGTATGGAGTTTCTAAGAAGAAACGCAAGAAAACTTCTTAAGAATTATAAGCTAGCAAAAGGAATTATTGATAAGACAGATTATATTGTTGAAGAGAATAATCAATATACTGAACTTATTGATGTACTAACTGAAGAAGATAACTCAGCTCTTGAGTTAAAGTTTTACCCTATTATTCCTAATGTGATTAATGTTCTCTCAGGAGAATTTTCTAAAAGATTTTCAAGAGTACAATTTAGAGCAGTAGATGATCTATCATATAATGAGATGATGGAGGAGAAAAGAAGCATGATAGAACAAAATCTATTAGCTGATGCTGCTGCACAAGTAACACAAAAACTTATTGAGGCTGGTGTAGATATATCAGGTGAAGAAGCACAAGCTGAACTAGCTCCAGAAAAATTAAAGTCTCTTCCTGAGATAGAAGAGTTTTTTCAAAAAGATTATAGAAGTTTAGTAGAAGAGTGGGCTGCGCATCAATTAAAAGTTGATGAGGAAAGATTTAAAATGCAGGAACTAGAAGAAAGAGGGTTCCGTGATATGCTTATCTGTGATAGAGAGTTTTGGCATTTTAAAATGATGGAAGATGACTACAAAGTTGAGTTATGGAATCCAGTACTTACATTCTACCAAAAGTCTCCTGATATAAGATACATATCAGATTCTAACTATGCTGGTAAGTGTGAGATGAAAACTATCTCAGATGTTATAGATGACTATGGATACTTAATGACAAAGAAACAATTAGAGTCATTAGAAGCAATTCATCCAGCTAAGTCTGCTATATATATGAATCCAGCTGTGCAGAATGATGGTTCATTCTATGATCCTACAAAGTCACATAAGTGGAATACTGATTCACCTTCATTAGGATACAGACAATTTATGAGTAACTGGAATAAGTTTCCAGGAGGTGGTGGTGATATTGTGTCACAAATTTTAGGTGAAGGAGAAGATCTAAAGTCTTGGGGTAACACAGACCTGTTAAGAGTATCTACAATTTATTGGAAGACACAGAGAAAAGTTGGACACTTAACTAGAGTTATGCCAGATGGTGAAGTTGAACAATTAATTATTGATGAACACTGGAAGCTTTCACATAAACCTGTTTACAATACACAGCTATTTAAAGAGAAGACAAAGGATAATCTAATAGAAGGGGAACATGTAGACTGGATATGGATAAATGAAGTTTGGGGTGGAGTTAAGATTGGTAGAAACTTACCAATGAGTTGGAGAACAGAAATGTCAGCAGACTTTGATCCTATTTATTTAGGCATTAATAGAAAAAAGCCAGGAAGAATTCAGTTCCAATTTAAAGGAGATAATAACTTATACGGTTGTAAACTTCCAATAGAAGGGAGAGTATTCTCTGATAGAAATACTAAATCTACTTCTTTAGTAGATCTTATGAAACCTTACCAAGTAGGATATAACATGGTTAATAACCAGATAGCTGACATTTTAGTAGATGAGCTTGGTACTGTTATTATGTTTGATCAAAATGCCCTACCGCGTCATTCTATGGGTGAAGACTGGGGTAAGAACAATATGGCAAAAGCATATGTAGCAATGAAGGATTTTGGTATGTTACCGTTAGATACTTCAATTACTAACACTGAAAATGCTACAAACTTTAATCATTACCAGACATTAAACCTTGAACAGACTAACAGATTAATGTCTAGAATACAATTAGCTAATCACTTTAAGCAACAAGCTTTTGATGCTATAGGTGTTAATCCACAAAGATTAGGTGCACCAGTAGCACAACAAACTGCAACAGGTGTAACACAAGCAATGCAAGCATCATATGCACAAACTGAGATGTACTTTATACAACACTCAGATAATCTAATGCCGAGAGTACATCAAATGAGAACAGATCTATCTCAGTACTACCATAGTAAAAAACCTAGTGTTAGATTAAACTATATATCAAGTGAAGCTGAAAAAGTAAACTTCCAAATAAATGGTACAGAATTATTGATGAGAGACTTTAACATCTTCTGTACTACAAGAACTAATCATAGATCTATTCTTGATCAGTTAAAGCAATTAGCAATGACTAATAATACTTCTGGAGCAAGCATATTTGATCTAGGTAGTATTATTAAATCTGATTCCATTGCTGAAGTATCTGCAATTCTTAAGGGTGCTGAACAGAAACAACAAGCACAAAGACAACAAGAAATGCAACAACAGCAGCAAATGCAACAACAGCAATTACAAGCTCAAGCACAAGAGAAGGCACAAGAACGTGAATTCCAGAAATCTGAAAATGATGCAGAGCGTAAGAAAGATCTTATGGTTGCAGAAATTAGAGCTGCAGGTTATGGGGCACAAGCTGACATTAATCAAAATCAGCAAAGTGATTTCCAAGATGCAATGATGGATATGGAGAAGAGAGATCAATACAGAGAGCAAATGGACTTTAAAAGAGATGAATCAATTAGACGTGATTCAATGAGCCAAGCTAAGATGGATATTGATAGAGAAAAACTCAATACTCAGAAAGAAATTGCAGCTACAAATCTAGAGATTGCAAGAGAGAATAAGAACAAATATGATGTAGAAAAATCTCCAAAAGATACTGATAAGGATAAGAAATAATATAGATAGCTATATACTACATAAAACTTTAATATATCTTCAAATTTTTAAGGTTTAAATAGAAAAAACTTGCTATATTATATATGTAAACATTAACATTAAAACCAATAATAGTTATGGCTGACGTAAAAAAAGTAGAAACTAAAGTAGAAAAGGTTGAGGTTAACCTTGATGAAATTTTTAACGGAGCACCTGGAGCAGAATCCATTACACTCCCAGAAGAAGAGTCAAAAAAACCTAATGTATTTAGTAGATCAAAAGATGTAGATCTATCATTTATTGATAAACCTGCAGAAGAAGAAGCTACTAAAGAAGAAACAACTGAAGAAGTTGAAGCTAAAGAAGTTGAAGCTAAAACTGAAGAAGTTAAAAAAGAAGTAAAAGATGCTGTTACTTCTGAACAGATTGATGACATCCTAGGTGATAATCAAGAAGAAGAAGAAGCAGCAGCTGAAAATACTGGTACAAAGAAAAGAGGGAGAAAACCTATTTCAGGTGTATCAGATGTTTTTAAAAAGCTAATTGAAGAAGATAAACTTTTAGCTTTTGATGACGGAAAAGAGTTGGAGGATTACTCTGCTAAAGATTGGCAAGAATTAATTCAAGCTAATTTGGATGAAAGAGCAAATCAAGTTAGAAGAGAAACTCCAAAACAGTTCTTTGACAGTTTACCACAGGAACTTCAGATTGCAGCAAGATATGTTGCAGATGGAGGTACTGACCTTAAAGGAATATTTAAAGCATTATCTACTGTTGAGGAAACTAGAGATCTTGACATCAAAAGTGCAAAGGACCAAAAGCACATTATTAGAGAATATCTAAGTGCAACTGGTTATGGATCACAAGAAGAGATTGATGAAGAGATTGAAGTTTGGTCTGATTTAGGAAAGCTTGAACAACAAGCTGCTAAGTTTAAACCTAAGTTGGATAAGATGCAAGAAAAAGTTGTTGCTAGAAAACTGCAAGAGCAGGAAATGAAGAGAAAGCAGCAAGAGCAAGCCTCACAGAATTATATGCAAAACGTGTATAATACATTAAAAGATGGTAGAGTTGGAGATATTAAAGTTGATAAGAAGGTTCAATCATTCTTATACAACGGTTTAGTAAATCCAGCATATCCCTCTATTAGTGGACAAAACACAAACTTGCTTGGACATTTGTTAGAAAAGTATCAGTTTGTTGAACCAAACTATAACATTGTAACTGAAGCATTATGGTTACTAGCAGATCCAAAAGGATACAAAGCTAACATTATGAAGATGGGTGAAACTAAAGCTGTTGAGCAAACAGTAAGAAAGCTTAAGACTGCACAAAGTAATAAGAGTTCTGGTGCTACAGTACAAGAGAGTACCCCACAAAAGAGACAATCAAGAAAGTTACCAAGAGGTAACAAAAACATATTTAAAAGAATTTAAACTAAACTAAATATTAATCTAAATTAAATTTTGAAATCATGGCAAAAAATCCAATTAAACACTATACCACAGCAGTATATGATCACGCTGTTGATGGTACTATTACCGCAGGCACACCTGTTGTATTAGCAGATTCAGGTTTTGTTCCTAAAGGAGCAGTAATTACTGGACTTACTTATGCAGTTGCAGGTGCTGTTACTGGTGGTAACGTACAAATACACCTTGATCCAACTGATGGAACAGCTCTAGTAGCTGTAGGCGGCAACACTGCTCTTTCTACAGCTGGCAAAGCAGTGACTGATGTAAGAGGTGCTATAGTAGCTAAAGAGTCTAAGTTTGCATTAGACTGTGTTAGTACTAACGTTACAGCTGGTAAAATAAATATTCTAATAGAATATGTAATGGGACTAGAAGCTTAAAAATAAAGAACGGAAATTAATATATTAACTTTAAATTAAATAATCAATTATGGCAACTCCAGTATTAAATAATGGGATATTCCTAAGAGATACAAGCTACAAAGCTAGCTCTCATGTTGATTCTTACCACTTGACAGCAATGTTAGGTAATGCAGAGCCTATGGATATGGGTCCTGTAGACCTGTGGGCTATGACACAAAAGGTAGAAATGCCTTTGTATCAGTTAGCATCATTTGGTGGTCAGAACACAATTATGGTAGATAACGCACGTGGTGAGTATAAATGGCAGACTCCCGTTGCACAAGACCTTCCTTACTCTCTTGGTAAGATTGATGGTGTCACTGACACATCAGGAACAGTTAGAGGTATTGATGGTCAGACGTTTAAAATTATTTTAAACAAAAGAGCATTTGGACATGGTGATATCATCACTTATGACAAGTACAATGGTAAAGAACTTTACGTTACTGCGGATGATATTCTTCCTTCAGGTGATGGTTTTGTTTACACCGTACAACTTGTAAACAGTGATAATGCAGCAGGTCTAGCTGACAAGTACTTAGCATCAGGAACTAAATTCTTTAGAAAAGGTTCTGCACGTGGTGAGTATGGTGAAAGATTTTCAGATATTGAAACAGGAACTGGTTTCCGTGAATTCTACAACTTTGTAGGAGGAGCTGAAGCACACGTTCACTATTCTGTTTCTTCTAGAGCAGACTTAATGCTCAAAGGAGGAATGAATGCTGACGGTTCTATTCCTGTTACAGAGATTTGGAGAACTTTTGATCAAGATGTAGATCCATCTGTATCTTCACTTGAGAGTATGGTAGAAATCATGGGTGCTGATTATGTAAAGAGAGCTTTTGATAATGGTTCATTATCTAGAACTTTCTTAACTAATCTTGAAGCAGCTCACTTGAACAAAATTGCAAGTGATATTGAAACATACTTAATGTGGGGACACGGAGGTAGAGTAAGACAAGATGGTCCAGATGACATTAGAATGTCTGTTGGTCTTTGGAAGCAGTTAGATAACTCTTATAAGAGAATCTATAATAAGTCTTCTTTCAGCTTGGATATGTTCAAGACTGAACTTTATAACTTCTACCAAGGTAAAGTTGAATTAGAAGGTCCAGACCCACAAAGAACATTGATTGTTCAAACGGGTATTGGCGGTATGAAGCTTGTTAATGATGCAATTGCTAAAGAAGCAGCTGGTCTAGGTACAAACTATGTTATCAATGCTGATAGCAATGGTATTGTAACTGGTCAGGGTATGGATCTTGGCTTTGGGTATGCATTCACTTCTTATGTTATTCCGTTCTTAGCTAACGTAAGATTTGTATTAAACCCTGCATTTGATAACCTTCACACTAATGATATTGAAAATCCACTTATTGATGGAAGACCATTGAGCTCTTATAGCTTTATTATCTTTGACATCACTGAGTCAGGAAATGACAACATTCACTTGTTGAAACTTTCTTGGGATAATCAATTGAAGTGGTTCTACCAAAATGGTACTATGGACTATATGGGAAGAACTCAAGGGTTTGCATCATCTGGTAACTTTAATGGCTACCGTGTAATGATGACACAGACTATGCCTTCTATTTGGGTAAAAGATCCAACTAAGGTATTAAAAATTGTAATGAAGAATCCTATCACTGGAGGTTCATTCTAATATGTATATTGATAGAGGGGAGGGTCTTAGGGCTCTCCCCAATATCTTTTAAATAAATTAAACCAATAATTATTTTAAAATGGCAAAATCAAAAAACACAAAACCAGCAGAGTCAGTAGAAACAACATCTATACCAGTAGAACCAATTACTGACGTAACAATGATTGAAAAATATCAACAAGGAAAAAATCAATCAATTGCAATACGTACATACTTTGATAGATCCAGTGAAAACATGGGGCTTGAAAATTATGGTATGTCACTTTTTGAAGGAGTAATTCATGAAGAAGAACTTTCATGTCTTGAGGTTAATGGAATCAAAAGATATGTAACAGGTTTAAATGAATTTGCACCTGAAATAAAGAAGTTGCCTCCACATAAGAGAGAGGCAAAAGTTAATGAAATAAGAAAAGCTGTTTCTATATTAGAAAGAGATTTAGCAGCTAATATTGTTGATCCAGAAGACCCAGAGTTTTGGAATAAGGTAAAACTTTTAAGACATGACAATCATAGCTTTTGGGGAAAGATTAGCATTAGAGTTGGTAATGATCCTATCTATTTAGATCCATCTACAGATCCTTATGATTTAATTAAATTATATGCAATTGAAGCTGGTGGATTTTCTATTGTAGCACCTAACTTAAAAGCTGCAAAAGGTAAACCAGGATGTAAATTTTATTTAGATAAGTTAGAAGATACGGTAAGTACAAGAACTGAATTATCTAAATTAAGAAACAGAGCACTAGCAGCATTAACATCTATGTATGATTCAGAGAATAAAAAATTATTCTATGTTGCAAAGATTTGTGATGCAAATAGTACTCAGTATAATTCATCTACTGCAAATGATGTTATTTATGAAAACATGGATGCATTTATTCACGGTGATGGTCATGATAGAAATCAAAGAAGATCTGCAAGGGCATTCTTAGATACTTCAAGATTATCAATGGAGGATTTAAAATTAAAAGCTATTATTAAAGATGCAAGTGCATACGGTGTAATAACTAACAAAGCAGATGGATGGATTTATTTTGGAAGCGTTAAACTAGGTAAGACAGCTGACTCTTGTTTAGAATTTGTTAAGAATCCTTTAAATGAGGAACACTTAATGTCTCTATTGAGTCAAGTTGAATACTACTGGAACATGTAATTATGAATAATACTACACTACAGATTAAGTTTAAACAAAGACTAAATAAGATTGCTAGTAATGACTATGATAATATAGAGTGCTGGCAGATTGTTGAATCTTTTAATAAAGCACAAGTTGAATGGTGTAGAAGACAATTGCATGGAAACAATATGTATAAAGAAGGGGATGAGATGTCTAAAAGAAGAATTGATGATTTACAGATTCTTTTAACAGATGTTGGGTTAACTTTTATCAATCAACCTACATATATTGAGTCTACCAACTTCCCAGAGAACTACTTAGAATATAAGAGAGTAACTACTGAAGCATTTACAGAGTGCTGTCCTACTGAGAAAGTAAAGAAAGTAGCAGGTGTAATAGACAAAGGAAGAGACATGACTGTTTACTTAGCTGAAGAAGCTAATGTAGATATTATAATGAGAGATCCTTTAAAAAGACCAGACTTTGAATGGGGAGAAACATATTGCACAATCCAAGGTAATAGAATTAGAATCTATAAAAAAGATTTTGAAATTATAAATCCTTTACTTACATATTATAGACAGCCAAGAAATATTGAGATACAAGATTGTGTAGATCCCTACACTCTTGTAGCCTCACCTGCTGATATAGAATGTGAGTTTAAGGATGATATTGTTGAATTAATCATTGATGAAGCTGTGTCAATTATAGCTGGTGATATTAATGATATTAATCAATATGTAAGAGGTTCTACCTCAGCAGAAAAAAATAATTAATATATGAGATAAATTATAAATTATTTTGTATATTATTAATGTACCATGTTGGTGCACGTTTATATCAATATTTATTAACTAAAAAAAGAGTAAAATTATGGCTTATTTTAATCATGCGTTTTGCAAAGGGTTTTTAGCCACATCCCATGAGCAAGATAATACGCAAACATCTGCTGATCTTTCTGTTGTAGGAGAGGTTGCATTTGTAAACAGCAATTTCAAGGTAATGGATGCAGCTGATGTAGCTACTACACAAGGTGGTTTCTACATTGCTCAAGCATCATTCCAAACAAATGACAGAATTGGTAACAATCCTGGTCATGGTGGTTATGCAGAATCATCTAAATCTAAAATGATTCTTAAGAAGTACATCTCTGATATGTGGATTTCTACATGTGAAGATGAAACTTCTGCAGTTCAAGTTATTGAATTTAAAAATACAAGACACGAAACTATTGGTGAAGTTACTGCAAACACTGGATTCTCTGAGTCTTGTTTCCCATGTGGTACTGATCCAATCTTTAGAATTGATATTAAAGGTACTGCTGCATTAAGATTCTTAAATCACAATGCTTATGCTTCTTTAAACGGTTCTTTACCTTTACCTCCTGCTGGAGCAACACTTCCTGCTAATGGTGTAGATATGTGTTGTGCAGCTCAAGGAGCAACTACTGTTGGAGCTAACACTGTTACTCACTCTGGTATTCCTGTATCTATTGTAGCAATGAATGTAAAAGATCAGTTTAATGCTGATCCAATTCTTAGCCAATTTGGTACTGCTGAATTATGGGTTAGTGAGTCTTCTGGTGCTAACGGTTCTGGTAATGCTACAACTGTTTATCACAAAGCATCAGCAGCTATGGAAACTGCTATCTATGCAGGTGGTGGATTAGGTGTACGTTCTACTGCAGGTGCTAATGCACTTCCAGTTCTTGTTGCAATTGCACCTAATGCTGAAGGTACTGCAAACGGTATTGTTTCTTCTACTGACTATAGAGTAGTTATTAGACTTAAAACAAGTTGTGAGTTACAAACTCAGTTCTCTTCTTGTTCTTTTGATACAAGAGATTTCTACTTGATGGGTGGTCTTAAAGCTATTGCTAGCTTACAAGATGAAACTGGTCAAGCATGTATCCCATGTCAAGGATTTGTAAATGTTGGAGATGATGTTGTTGCTGGTACTGATGGTGGCGGTGGAGCTACTACTCCTAACGTTGCTGATTTCAAACAAAGAAGAACTTCTGCAGAAACTGCTGCTAGAGATATTCTTTTAACTGAAAGATACAAGCAAAATCCTTACAACCAAGGTAACAAAGATTCAGCTAGATTTAGAGAAATTGAACAATTAGCTGGTATTGTTGATAAGGTAGGAAGAGATGCTACTTCTGCTCCATGTAGAGGTAAATATAGAGTATATAACTTACTTCACAATGTTCCACGATTTAACAACCCAAGTGGTGTGTTTGATAATGATCAGTACTTATATAGAGTTTATGTTCCATGTTCAGGTGCTGCTGCAGTCATCACAAGTTTAGATGCTGACTGGTTAGCTATTGCAATTGATGCTGGTGTTCACAAACTTGACGGTTCAGGTATTGTTAGCTCTGCTGCAGACCTTGAAGCTAAGGGTGGTGATTATTAATAGTTGACACTATATACATTAATTAAGAAGGGGGCAGAAAAATCTGCTCCCTTTTTATTTCCTTTAATCAAGTAATTTTTGTATATTATTAATGAGTACTATGCATTTTAAAATTAAATTCTATGGCTGGCAAGCATATTTTAAGTCTAGATATACCTCACAGTTCTAATTGTGAGATATTACCTATAGTTGATACAAGTGATTATAATGAAGATCTAGGAGTAGATTGTGCTGAGCTATTGATAACAGCACCAGGATATAACTCTCCACGTTTAATTAAAACAAGTATTGTTAAAGATGCTGATGGCAACTGGGAAACTTTTGGAAGGTTAAATCTAACAGCATGTTCTTTGGGATTACAGACAACAAGCTGTTCATCTACAAGAAGTTCTATTAATGATGGTATATACATTATAAAGTATAGTGTATCACCAAATGATAAAGTATATGTAGAATATAATCATTTAAGAGTTACAGAAATTCTTACAACTTATTATAAGAAGTTATGTGAGTTGGATGTTCAACCATGTCAACCTTCTTCTGAATTTCAGCAAGTAATGGCAGAGATGAAATATATAAGAACACTTATTGATGCTGCTGTAGCTAAAGTTGAATATTGCCAGAGTCCAAATGAAGGATTAGAATTATATAATTTTGCAAAGAAGAAATTGAAAAAAATTACGTGTGACGTTTGTTGCTAACATTTAAAACTATTAAAATGAGTAACAAAAGTGATCTAGAAATATTAAAGAAAATCAGCATAGAACAAGAGTTTGCTGATTTAATATTTAGGGACATGAGATCTAAAAGGTATGGTTTAACATCATGCTGTCCTTTAGATAAACTACAAAAGATTTCTACTAAAAAGGAAATATGTGATTGGAATGATAATAAAGTTCCAGTATATACTGCTGCTTATAAAGATCAATTTGATGATCCTACATATCATTGGTTTGAGGGCCAGACTCCTGTCCCTACATGGGTAGCACCTGGTTGTGGTTATTCATCAGGAAGTGGCAAGTGTATAATAAATGGATTAAATACTGATAATGAGTGTTTGCATATTTATGTAAAGGATAATCAAGGTAATGTAATGCCTTCTTTTCCTATTTATATAGATGGTAAACAAGTAGGTGTTACAGATTCAAATGGATACTTTTTATACAAGTTTACTTTTACTGGTGGTCTAACGCATGTTTTAGATCTATGTCACTGTATTAAAACAGTAGGTGCTTGCAGTCAACAAAGAGTTGATATAACTGTAACGCCTGAAGAACAAAAAGAAAAATGTGAAACTAATACACAATGTGATAGTTAAGATAGTAATAATACAACTTGGTTGTTAATTAAAATTTCAGTATATTATAATGTATACATGTTCTAATTTGCAGCTGTAAAAATATATATATATGATACCTAGTAAATCAAATAATAATAACGGATGTACAGACAATACGTCTTCTAACTGTGTTATATGGCAAGGACCAGATTTAACATGCGTTAATATTTGTCAAGGTGATACTGTTAGTGATGTAGTTGCAAGACTTGCAGAAAAGTTATGTGAGTGTTGTGAAAATCCTGCATCAACAGGAGTAGATATAGCAACTGTGAATCAGTCATGTTTAATTACTGAATATGGTAGAGCTAATACAATACAGGAGCTTTTAAATAATATTATAGATAAACAGTGTAAGTGTTGTGAGCAATCAACCCCAGCTGTGAGTCCATGTTCTTGTGTCATCCCTGTTCCAGATTGTTTGCGTAAAGCAGCAATGGATTACATGAATAGTACTAGTCCAGTATTTTCTATGGTGTTGCATGATGCCTCAACAGGTAAAGGATATGCTCATTTCTTAGCAACACAAATTTGTGAATTAGCTTCTTCTATTGCAACTTTAAATCAAAGAGTAGATTTATTAGAGAATAGAGTAACTTATATTGAGCAAAATTGTTGCAGAGGTGGTGGTCTTCCTACTCCAGGACGTGTTGCTGTACCAAACTTTACTGGTTCAAGATCACCTGTAGATATGGCACAAGCTATTGCTGCTGCTGATCAAAGCTATGGAGAGCTAACTACTGTTTTAGGTGACCCAACACAAATTAATACTGCAGTAGCATATACACCAGCACTTTCACAAAGGTCTGTATTAAGTGGTACAGGTACTATGTCAAGTATAAGAGGTTGGATTACTACACCAAGAAATTTGGCTCAGTCATTCCAAAACTTGTGGTTAACGATGAATGACACAAGAAATGCTGTAGAAAATTTAAATGAAACTGTTGCTAAACCAACATGTTCAGATATTACATTCTCAGTAGTAGGAACAATTCAAAAAGGTCCAACAGGAAATACAACTGGTATTATATTAGATTTTCAAGAAACACAAATACCAACAACATTTACTGAATGTAATTCAAGAGGAACTAAAGTTACTATTACTGATTCTTCTTTAAATACTTTAGTAAAGTATGTTGATGTTGAGTATTATCAAAATAATGCACCCTATGTTATTGCTACTAGTGAAATGGGCAATCTTGACTTAGGAAGTAACTATTCTCTACGTATAGAATTTTGTGCATCAGATGGGGTAACTACTTGTCAAGAGATACAGAATATAAGTATTGAAAATCAGATGGCTTGTCCTACTTTAACAATAGGGACAGTTACAGCTTCTGAGATTCCTTTTACAGTAGGAGGTATCACATTACCCGCAAATAAAGGATATATTATTAATGTAGAGTTACAAAATAAAAATGGTTCTTTACAAGATTCCCGTTCATTTACTTATATGGGCACAAATATTACAGGATCATTTACAAATCTTGTAGCTAGCACACAATATAGAGTAAGAACTACAGTAACTCAAACAGGCAGCACTCATATAACTGAATGTCCATTACAGTTAGTATCTACAACTGCACCAGTTTGCAGTACTGTTGTATATACACCTTCTAGTACAGAGTGGAAAACCGCCACATCATTTTTACAACAAGGAGCTGCAACAAAAGAGATTGCTACATATAATGATGGCGCAACTCAAACTAAGTGGCAAATGGGATTTGATGATACTAATACACCTATTGTTGTTCAAGCAACTACCACTGGTGTAACAGGTTGGAATCATCAAGGAGAATTTTTAGATGATAAATGGAGTACAATACCTTTAACTATTTCTGGTTTAACAGGTTCTCCATTAGCACCTGCTAGTGTAACTAGATCAACATTGGACAGTGGATGGAAGTTTTTAGGAACTATTACTGATCCAAACTCTCAATTATACTATGCTTACGCATCTATTAATTCAACAGCTAAGACAGTTCCACAGGTAGTATTTTCATGTACATGTGATGGTTTATATTTAGATACACCACAACCTGTATACTACGCTAAAAGAAATGTTGTAACAGAAATAACTGTTGATGCAGTAGGTTATACAGCTGGATCAGGTGCATTTACTTGGTCTATAGGTACACAACCTAGCCATGGTACATTAGCATTCAAATCAGGATTCCCAACCTCATCTCAAGTAGTATATGAGTATACTCAAAACAATGATAAAATGGTTGCTGATAGTTTTGTTATATCATTGACAAATGAATGTGGAACAACTATTGGAACAAAATATATTAAAATACTTCCAGCAGAAAATATTAAATATACTAGTACAGATGTAATTGTATTCTTTGATACAAATAGTGTTACAATTGATAATGCAAGAGATATTAAAAAATCATTTAATGCTGTAAGAGCAGGATTTAGTGGAGGAACTAAACCAAACTTTTATTATGTAGCACTTAATGGTTCTCAATCAGGTGACTATTTGAAACATGTAAAAGGTTGTGTAGAAAATGTAGGATCATTTAATTCAGCGGGTACATATGGAGCTGCAATTAGTTACCCAACTTCAGGTGCTTGGTATACAGATATAATGAATAGTGGTGCTACACTTCCAGATTATTGGTCTGGTGCTGGTTCTGAATTACCACCAGATGTACATATTATATCTTTTGTAAGTCAAACAAATGCAAACGGAACATACGGTAAAGCTAGTGTTCCAACACCTGCAGCATGGACAAGTCCAGTTGAACCAACTACAAATGGTGGTACAGGTGTTGCTCAATATGAAGAAGATTATGATGCAATAGTTGATATTACATCAGGTGCTGCACCAACAAGTGCATGGGGTATTGCTTGTCAAGCACAAACTGGTTTCCCGTGGATATCTACTAGTATACCATTTTCAGTTAGTCAAGTTGTTGTAAGTTTAATTTCTGATACAGCAGGTGTAACTTCAGCAGTAGCATTACAAACTTTTGCTGCTGCGCAAGGTTCATCATTATTAACTGATCAAGAATATTATGGTGCAAGTCTTGGATTAGAAAGATACTATGACTTTGGTACATCTTATCCTGGAATTGATTTCAAAGCTTATCTACTAAAAGGTACAGCATCCGTAAACATTCCATACAGTACAACAACAAATGGTGCAGGTAATACAATGGTTGGGTTAAAAGATGTTGCTAGTACTTTCTTTATAGCAGCTCACATGTATATAGAAAATGGAACAGATCTAGATAGTGTTACAAATACTGATATAACAACATACTTTAGAGGAATGTTTGGATTAGCTCCAACAGGATCAGCAGGTGAGCCAACTAGTGCAGGTGCACAAAGAATGGGAGTAGGGTCAGCTTTATATGCTCCTGCAAGACCAACTTCTAATAATGCAGCTGATGCATGTACTGAAGCAGCTAAAACTGCATCACAAATAAAAATTTATAATACAACTGGTGTTGAGTTTGATAATACAGTTAAAGCGTATACATCACTTACAGGTGCAGTTAATGAACAAGCATCATTAGAACTAATAGATTTAAGATGGTATGCTTTAGCAAATGGTAGTACTGGTAAAGCTGTAGCACAATATTATAAAACAGCACCACATTGGAGAAATAACACTACCTGTTAATGATTAAAAATAAAAATTATGGCTTGTAATAAATGTGGATATACTAAATCATCACCCTGTGCTTGTGAAGATCATGGGTTAACTACTCCTTGTAGTTATACAGATTGTAAAAGAGATGCAAGTACAGAGGTGTGTGAAGATATTCAATGTGCAGAATGTGTACAATGGTGTCAAGATACATTTTGTATATCTAATGGTAGTGGTAATACATTTTGTGTAAATAAAGGGGATAGGTTAGATTTAATTCTACAAAGAATGGCATTATTTATTGCTACCCCTGCATGTGTTGAAGGAGCAATATCACATTTATTTTCAGGTACTGTTACATCTACGTCAGTTGAATTATTTTGGACAGGCATTCCTACAGGAACTAGTGGTATAAAAGTATATAAAGCAGAAGCAGCTGGAGCTTATTCATTAGTTGAAGCAGTGACTCCTTTTACAACAACATATACTGTTGGATCTTTAACACCAAATACAGCATATAAATTTAAAGTTCAAGCTGCTGTAAGTGGTGTTGATTGTGATTCAGTGGAAGTTTATATAACAACAAAAGCATAACAAAAGTAGAGATAGTTTGTTGGTTTTAACTCTGCAATTGTTTGGAAGCCCTAGAGAAATCTGGGGTTTCCGTCTTTATACAGCATTTTTTTGTATCTTGCAACCAATTTAATTAATAATTAATAGATCACATGGAATCATTTTTAAACAAAATTAAAGCATCATTTAAGTGGAAAAAATCACCTGAATATTGTGCTGATAAATTAAACATTACAGTTGAGGATTATGAGAAATTAAAAAATTATGTCAAGTCACAAGAAGCATGTGAAACAGGATCTTCATCATATGAGTTTGACTTAGAAAAAGGAGAAGCTAAAATGGAAGCTGTAAGTTCAACAGAACCTAAATCTCCTGAAGAAATTATAGAAATATTAAATATAGATACTACACAGTGGAAGTTATCTAGTTATTGGAATAAGCAGATGGGTGACCATTGGAGGGTTTCTGCAATGGTTACTAAGATAAAGGGTAATGATATAGATAATGTAGCAGAGCTTTTAAAAGACTTTAAGCCTTCAAAATTTAAACCAACAAAAAGATTACAAACTCCAGGTAAAATAAAAACAGCTGGAGTTTTGTCTTTACAGGACATTCATTTTGGTAAAGAGGGTAATGAAACTATTGACAAAGATTTTGAAGAAACTGTAATTGATCTTGTAAATAGAGCTTCAAGCTCACATCATTTAGAAAAGATCTATTATGTAATAGGTGGTGATCTAATAAATATGGATACTTGGTCTGGAACTACTACAAGTGGAACACCGTTAGATAATTGTATGACAGCTACACAGGCTTACGTACAAGCCTTTAATGCTATACAATGGAGTATTAACTATATCAAGCAATTTTGTGATGAATTACAGGTTGTATATATTCCTGGTAATCATGATAGACTTTCTTCATTTCACTTAGCACATGGGTTATCTAAATGCTTTGATGATCCAAAAATTATTTGGGACGTAGTTTATTTAGAAAGAAAGGTGTTTGTATATGGAGATAACTTCTTTGCGTTTGAGCATGGAGATGTAAATACTAAAAACTCTTTAATGCTATACTCTATGGAATATCCAAGAGAATGGGGTAAGACTTTATTTAGAACACTATATACTGGACACTACCACCATAAGAAAAAAATAGAGTATATAACACAGCATGAGAATACTGGTTTTACGTTAAAGATATTACCAAGTTTATCAAAGACAGATTACTATCATTACCACAATAAGTTTGTAGGAGCCAGAAGATCAGGTGTGTTATCATTACATTCTCCAAACAAAGGTGAGATATGTGAACTTACACATTCACCTGAATAAACTTGAATAAGTGACCTTTTTTTTGTAAATTATAATGTATGCTATTACTATGATAAACAATTTTAAAAAACCCAATTTAAATGCCCCAAGATATAGAGAGAAAGTCTTAGGCCTTCTTAATGCGGAGTTAATAAATGAATTTAAAGAAAGAAACCCAATGTATTCTGAAATAGACAATGCAAAATTAAAAAATATAATTATGCTGTTTAATGAAAGAATATGGAGGGAAGTAATAGAAAATAGAGATGGTGTAGAACTACCTGATTCACTGGGGTATATCTTTATAGGTACTTGCCCTGCTGCAAAGAGTGTGAATACAGATTATGCACTATCTAAACAATATGGTAAGGTTTTGCAGAATAAAAACTGGGAGACTGATGGTAATGTAGCAAAGATATTTTATACTAACTACTCTACTAAATACCGTTTTAAAAATAGAGAGCTATGGCAGTTTAAAGCTGTTAGACAGTTTAAAAGAGCAGTAGCTAAAGAATACCCTAAAAAGTGGACTAAATATCTTAAAATGGAAAATAGAAAGAGAGTGGCTGATATGTATAAGAAAAACATATAGTTATGACAACAATAGGAGAAGTAGTTTCTAGGGTAAGACAATCTATCAAAGCAGAAGTGCAGGATGCATTTATGACTGATAGATACATCTATAGCCTTATATTAAAAAATGCACAGCTCTTCATGAGAAGACAAGATCACGCTAATAAACTTATGAAGTTTAATAGTGTATGGCAATCTCTTCCCTATTTGGAATTAATAGAGGTTGATAAGGTAGAAGCTCATTGTAGTGGTATACAGAGTGGTTGTACAATCAAAAGAACAAAAGATAAACTTCCAACATTTATGGAAGGTTATTGGGGACCACTAATTCGTACAGTAAGTTCTATAGATACATCTATTGAAGTACAGCCAACTAGTCCTGGTACATATACATCTATGACAAAGACTACTTCATTTAGATATAATAAAAATAAATACTATTGGTTTTTAAATGGATATTTATACTTACCAAATGTGGAGTGGGATGCAATAAAATTAGAAGGTGTATTTGAAGGAGATATATCTGGGTTTACATGTGATGTTGATGATGATTGCATTCCTAGATATAAACAACAGATTTTTATTCCAGAGTTTTTATTTGCTGAGATTGAAACCCAAGTATTAAATCAATTACTGAATACAATGAAGGTTCCTTCAGAAGATTCTGATAATAAAATAAATATTAATAGATAATGGCTGTATCACATAAATATAGAACCTTTGATCAGTTACTAGAAGATGTTTCTATTGATTTTTCAACTTATGCGTTAGAGGGCATGATTGAACCACAGCAACTTATTAAGGTTGCAACTAGGGTTAATTATGATTTAGGTTTACGTATACATAGAACAAAAGAAACTGTAGTAAATATTGAACATGGTAAGGCAAAATTACCTACTGATTTTGCATATTTAAATTATGCTTTTTGTTGTAATTCATATTCAGTAAATAATACAATGCCTGCAGGTACTACTGTTGATACAACATATACTAAGTATGTTCCAGATCCAGGAGATCCTGCACAATGTGTAACACCAACGGATTGTAAAGATGTTTGTGTAGTACAAACATGCCCTAAAACTACAACTGTTTCATCAGGTAGAGGTAGATCAAAAGATGTTACAACATATAATGAACATATTGTTGTTCAGTTTGTGGGTGCTGGTCAATATAGACATTATTCAGACTATCACCCTTTAAGATTTAGTACAACTAATAAAGTGCAGTGTGATTGTCCAAATGTTAATATTCAATCAAGATACGTTGCAGAAATTAAGGATAACTATATTCTTACAAATTTTGAAACAGGTAATGTATATATAAGCTACCAAGGTGCTATGGAAGATGGTGATGGTAATTTATTAGTATTAGATCATCCTTATTGTAATGAGTATTATGAATATGCATTGAAAGAAAGAATCTTGGAGAATATGGTTTTTGCTGGTGAAAATGTTGGACAACAGTTAGGTTTGATACAGCAGAAGTTAAGAGCATCAAGAAATAATGCATTAGGATTTATTAATACTCCTGACTTTGAAGAAATGAGAAAGATCTGGGAGGTTAATAGAAAAGCACAGTACCATAATTATTACAATATGTTTAAGAGTCATCCTACACTAGGATAAAAAATAAATAGCAATGGCCAAGCAGCAGACTCCAAAACAAACAAATACAAGTGGGATAGATACTAACATTCCTATTAAAGGGATGACTAAAGATTTAAATACTTCTTTAGTGGGTAAAGAAAACTGGACCCATGCTATCAATGCTATTAACAATTCTAAGGATGGTGATGTAGGTACATTAGGTAATGAACCTGGGAATAAGTTATGTAGCAGTGCACCATATACTATTATAGGAACAATACATCTTTATGGTGATAAGTGGGTTTTGTATTCTACAAATAATACAATTAGTGAAATAGGGTTGTGGGATGATAGTGAATGTAAATATGAAACTATTGTAAATGACTTTACTTGTTATGATTGTTTAGCTCTTGATAGCACACCTTGTTTAAATTTTGATACTCAACATTTAATCACTGGGGCTGCTAAAGAAAATTTTGATTGCAGTTGGCAGGTGTATTGGGATGACGGTAAGAATCCATCAAGAACTTTAAATATAGACAATGTACCATATATTCAAGAAGTAGTTTCTGAAGAAGGTGAGGACTGTGTTATAAAAGAAGATACAATATGTCTTGATTGTGAGAAATTAAGATTAGCACCATTAGTAGATATACCTTGCATCAAACTTAGTAAATCTACTGATGGAGGACAATTAAGAAATGGATCATACCAAGCATTTATTGCATACACTATTAATGATCAAGTAGTAGGAGATTTTTATGGTATATCAAATATACAGCCTTTATTTGATCATGAAGATTTAAAATCAGGATTAGAAATAGAAATAACAAATCTAGATAAAGGATTTGAATACTTTAAGCTTGTTATCCTAAGTCATAATCAAGGTGAGATACAAGCTAAAGAAATGGGTATATATAGTACAGAACAAAGTACTATTAGTATTGATTACATAAATCAAGCATTAAAAACTGTTCCATTAAATACATTACCATTAACTACACCAGCCTTTGAGAAGTCTGAGAAAATGTATGTAGTTAATGATTATTTAATTAGACAAGGGCCAACTGAAAGATATGACTTTAACTATCAGCCAATAGCTAATCAAATACATACTCACTGGACAGTAACTCAATTTGATTCAGATTACTACAAGAAAGGAGGTAATAAGCCTACATTCATGAGGGATGAGGTATATGCTTTCTTTATTAGGTTTGTTTATGAAACAGGTGAGAAGTCTAGATCATATCATATACCTGGTAGACCACCTACTAACTGGACAGCACCAAATGGTTCTACAATATATGAATTAGATGAACTTGCTGGTGATATAAATAATTTAGGTGCACAAGCTTCACTTAATGGTCTATGTGATAATACAGTTATAGATAGAGCTTTTGAAGTATATAATACTGCATTAAATCAACCAAATCAATTTTGGAATAATCCAGGATCACTAACTGAAGGAAATGTTACAGATGACTGCGGTACTGTAATTGCTGAAGGTCATATGGCTTATTGGGAGTCAACAGAAAGATACCCTAATGATCCTGTAAGATATAATTCAGTAGATGGTGATGAAAGATATGATTTATGTAATCAACCAATTAGACACCATAAGTTTCCTGATGAAACATTTTCAGGATCAGGTCCTGGTGGAATATTAGATAGATCTTCTAATAATGGTCACTCAATTAATGTTCTTGGTGTAAAGTTTGAAAATATAAAAGTACCAAGATATAGTGCAAGTTTTGGTCAAGTGTGTGCACCAGATGATGGAACACCAACAGGACCAGTTATACCAGGTATTGTTGGATATGAAATACTTGTAGGGTCTAGAGAAGGTAATAAGTCTATTATTGCTAAGGGTATATCTAGGAATATGAGACAATATACTATTCCTCAGAACGCTCAAGGACAGCAGGATAATACTGCAACAGTAGGTTACATTGCTAACTATCCTTTTAATAGTGCTCAAGGAGATCCATATTTAGCAGGAGATCCAGGTTTTAGTTTTAACTATCAAAATCCACAAAATACAAACTCATACCCTGCTGCTAATACTGCAGCTAATATATTTACATTTCATGGTCCTGATACATCATTTAATAGACCATTCTTATCTCCATTTGAGATTAAGACCTATGGTTTAACTACAGGTTCATCTATAGGTAGATTTAGACCTTCAGAAAATCATCCACAACATAAGCTTCTTAGAAACTTAGCAATGTGGGTAGGTATCATAGTAGGTATAGGATATGCTATTGGTCAGATGCGTGGTAAAAGAACTCAAAGAACTGGAAGACCGCAAGGTTATAGCATGGGTTTCCAACAAAATGCAAGAGATGGTGGTAGTTCATTTGGTAATACTTCAGGATCATCTGGTACAATTCCAGGTGGTATTACAGCTTCTGGTAATATTAATACCAGTCAAAGTGGTGCACGTGCTGGTGCTCCTGCTTCTGCTGGTCAAGGTTTAGCATTATTAAATCCTGATACTCAACTTAATGCAAATGAAGCTGGACAAAACACTCCATTTTTAGGACCAAACCTTGGTTTAAATTCAGCACTTACAGGTGCAACAATTATTGGTGCACCAAAAGTTGCAAAAGATGTAGTATACGATAATGCAAAAATAGCTCAGGATTCATCAAAAACAACTGCATTACGTAGAGGTTATATAGGTAGACTGAATGAAGAATCTTATGAAGGTGAAAGATTTACAGAAGCTCCTGGATTAGTTCAAGTATTATTTGGTATATTTAACTTTATGCAATTGACTGCAGAAGGCGGTCAAGTTATTATAGATGCTATATATGAGCTTGTTAGCTTACAAGATTATGCTTGGAAATATAGTGGTCATGGATTTTACATAAACACAAATGCTCCTGCTTCAGGCCAAGTAAGCAGAATGTTAGTTGATAAAGGAAGATATATTGGTTCAACAATACAAAACTTAACAGCTAATATTAGAATCAATAATTTACAAAGACCAAGCACTGTTGCTATTTCAGCAATAGCACCTCCAGGAGCAGCAGGATTTGTAACACCAACACCTGCACAGGATAATTCTAGATTTATTATTGGTGGTATAATAAATGCAGATCAAACTATTGGTGGGTGGTGGAATCCTTCACAATGGCAAATACGTCCTATTGCTGCACACTACACTTCTCTTAAGGTAGCATTTAGAAATCAATACGGTCAGTTAGATCAAATTAAACAAATACCATCAGGATGTATACATTACTTTACACAAGAGAATGTAGAAAAAGACAGTAGAGGAGAGTACAAATATGATTTAGAAGATACAAGTTTAGCAGAAGCTGAGTTTCAAACTCAAATTATTTATGGTGGGGATTCATATATAAATAGATATACTGAAAAGGTTATTATGCCTTTCTTCTGGGACTTCTTAGATGGACAACCAGATATGTTTGCATATGACTATAGATTAAGATCTAATGTTCCACGTCCTATATATTGGATGAATACAGCTAAATATGATCTTTCTGAATTAGTAAGGTATATAACTACTCTTGGTTTTCTTGACCAAGGTAATGCTGGTTTAAATGCTATAAGTCCTAACTCTTTACACTTTTTAGATAGACCTAACAATGATTTAGCTAATGATGGAGTTGCTGGTGCTGGTGATAATGCGGGTGATGGTAGTGGTATTGGTGGTGGATCAACTGCTGCAGGACCGAATGCTATAGGTAATCCTAATAATGCTAATGATGGTATAACACAAGATAGAGGTGGTAGATCTATATTTCATATTAAGAATGGATATATGTATACTCATTGTAATGGTATACAGGATTTCTTTGTTGAGTCTACACTAAACATAGGTCTAAGAGACTATGAAGATACTGATGAGAAAAGACACTATGACTTTTCTGAGTATACAGATGTAGAAGCAATGTTCCATTCTAAAATAATTAGAAAGGATAACTTCTATAAGTATGACTTTTCATTAAGTAAGAGTAGATTTAATACTCAACTTATATCTTTTGGACAGATTCAGGATAGAGATTATGATCCTATTACTGCAGAGAAGTGCTTTACACATTTCCCTAAAAGATTAATATACTCTCTTCAGGCTCAGAAAGAAGCTAAAAAAGATTTTTGGAGAGTGTTCTTACCATTTAATTACAAAGACTTTAAGAATAGAGTAAATGTAATTAAACCTATTTCTAAGAGTGGTGCACTTGTTACATTTCCTAACTTAGCACCAGCATTGTTCCAAGGCGTGGATCAACTGCAAACAGATTTAGGAACTAAACTTACTATTGGTGACGGAGGACTATTTAGTCAACCAATGCAGAATGTTGTAAATGCAGATGAAGCACATGAGTATGGATCATGTGAAAGTGCAAGAAGTGTGATTAATACACCTTCAGGATTATATTATATATCACAAGCACAAGGTAAGATATTTACATATAGTGGTAGAGGTTTAGAAAACATTGCTAATGCAGGAATGAAACAGTGGTTTAATAAATATTTACCATCTGTTTTATTATCTCAGTTTCCTGAGATGGAGGACTGTCCAGGATGGATAGACAATCCTGTAGCAGGTGTAGGATGTCAATCAGTATATGATCCTAACTATGATTTGGTATATTTCTGTAAAAAGGATTATCAAGCATTAGATCCAGATTGTATAGAATTTGATCCATGTAATGGTTTTGTATTTAATATAACTAAATGTTCTAATGCAGATCCAATAGCATGTTGTCCAGATGGATATGAAACAAATGTTAATCCAGTAACAGGAGAAGTATTATGTAAAGGTGAGTATGAACTAGAACCTATTTTAACTAGCACTACAACTTATGAGTATGGTGCTGCAATTGGTGTGGGTACAAGTGCTGGATTAGCTTCTTATGGTAATAGTAGATATGGTAGAGACTGGCCAATTGTTATTGATGATGTAGCAATTGATGGAATGCCTAGTAATCAAGCAGATCCAAATACATGGCATTACATAACAGATAACGGATCTAATACTTGGTGGAGAAATACTCCAGCTAATAATACAAATGGTATAGTAAATGCATTAATGAGAGGGTCAGGTAATGAACCAAATAATTTTGCAGTAGCTGAGTTTCAGGTTAATGTGCCTGTACCTAAAACTGTACATATACTATTAGCTGCTGATAATGGATTTTTATTTGAAGAAAATATTGGTGGTGTTTGGTCAACAGTTGTTCAACCAAATGATAATACACTATTTGGTGTTGGATTAGCTGGCATTTGGTCTGGTCAAACAGGTGCTGGAGGAAACTTTGCTTGGCTTGCAGGAGATGCAGCTAATGCATCACAATATTCAAAAGCTTGGATATACAGATATGAGTTGCAGCAAGGATGTACTAGATTTAGAATGACAGGTTTGAATCAACAGGGAACACCTGGAGCTTTAGCTGCTGCTGTAATTGATGTAGATAATTGGTTAGATATTCAAAGTGCAACATCATGGGCAAGCTTACCAAAACTATGGTCATCTGATGTTAATGACTTCTTACGTGAGAATGGAACAACAGGGTTTAGATGTGATGAAGGATATACAGAATATACGGATGGTACAGATGGAGGGACGGAAGATTGTCCAGTTTGTAGAAGAGATACTACTACATATGATTGTGAATGTCCTCCTGATTCTAATGGTTTTGTTCCAACAGTAACTGGTTTATGCCCAGATGCTAATGATACTATTGGTACATCAACTTGTATATATACAGAAGTTATACCTGGAGAATTTATAGATAATACTATACCTATTAGCATTGATGATGAGCAATACTTTAAAGATGTTTCTTGGACGGTAAGTTATGATCCAAAAGCTAAAGCATGGATTTCATTCCATGACTGGCATCCTGATTTAACAATACCTAGCTTAAATCATTTCTTTACAACAAAGAATATTGAGTTAGATGAAATACCATCTTGTCCTCCTGGATTTACTTATGATCCCGTAACTAATGAATGTTGTCAACAAGGGACAACTGAAGTTCCTGGTAATGTGATTGTTGATGAAGAACTACCAGTTCCTGTATCAGATCAAGCAGAGTGTCTTGTAGATATAGTAATTAGTGTTGACCGCTCAGGATCAACTAGCAGTTTCTTTAATTCATTTCAGCAGTTTGTAGATGAGTTTGTTGCAGAATTTGCACCAGAGATGAATTCAGGTAATGCACAGATAGGTCTTAATCAATGGGGAACTTCATATTCAAATGTTACACCAGATATGTCGGGGAACTATAATACCAATAGTATCTCAATGTCACACTATACAGGTAGTACAAACTGGGGAACAGATGCAATGACTTCATCTACTCAAGGTACTGACTTTTATGAAGCATTTGATAATGGTCAACAACAATTATCTGATGTTACAAATTCTACATTAGGTGATAGAACAGCAAACCCATTGTATAGAAGGATACATATTCAACTTGCTGATGGTGCTGCAGGGGATAATCCTAATGCTGCAGGAGCAGCATACTATTCACAGTTTCAAGGAAGTTCTTTTCCAACAGATTTACCTAATGTTGTATTTGGATTACCGAACATAGATGCATTTAATCAAGGAATAGCAGAAATTAATAGTGAGTCATGGGGTATATTTTGTCATCCTACTAATACTGCACCTGCTGCTCAGTTTGATATAATAACTAATAATAATACTAATTTCCAAAGATTAGATTTAACACCTCTTGAAATCACACCATTTTCAGCTGAGTTAGCTGATAATATATGTGCTACTATTACATGCACATGTCCTGAAGGTTATGAAAGAATATCAATAGATTCACCATATGAAATTTTAACTGATCCATTAGATTGTAATGAACAATTAGGTGACCGTAAAAATGGTATATGTAGAAAGATAGAATGTGATTGTGATATAGAAAACAGTTTACCAGATTCATATGTACCTGGAAGTTTACAACAATTGGGAACATGTCCTGATGATATACCAAATGGTATAGCAGAATATTATAATGAAGATACAGGTATTGGTAATCCAGCATTTGTTAATCCTGACCCTACAATGTGTCAATTTGATTATTTATGCTGTATCCCTTCTATTAATGAGAGAGGTGGTATCTGGAAACATAACGATAGATGTGACTTATATACAAACTACTATACAGAAGATTATCCATGGGAGGTAGAGCTAATTGAATCTGTTGGACAAACAGTTAATACAGTAAGAAGTATAGAGTATCAATTAGAGTCATACATATATAGAGGTAATCTAGATAATGATTGTGGTGATAGATTCCATGATTTAGATTATAATTTTGATGAAGCAATTCTACATAACACAGAGCAAGTATCAGGATTATTAGCATTAAATTTATCACCTAAAAACAATGCTCCGTTAATTACTCAGTATCCACAGATTACACCTAATGATATTCAAATACTATATAGTAAGGAAGAGCAGAAATATAGATTCAATCAATTCTGGGATGTAACTAATAATAGAGGTGAGTTTGATCCTAATGTTAGTGAGCCAATATTTATAACTCAACTTAACGGATACATTAGAGATTTAAACTTAGCTAACATAGATCTAAACAAACCATTCTTCCAACGTAAGAAGTTTAGACACTACTGGAATGCAGTTGTATTAAGAAAGAGAGTTTCAGGAAATAGAAAGATGATATTGAAACTAAACAATAGTAAAATAAACGTATCATTTAGGTAATGAAGTACAGTAAAGACGGATATAAGAGAACAAGTAAGGATAAGAATAATCCTTATAATATAATACCATCAGGTAATATAACTATGAAAGATGTAGACTTTCCTGTGTTTGGTATGGATAATTTAGGTAACAGCAGAGTTATGATGCCAGGTGCTAACTATACATTTCCTGGTAGTTCTGTTTTTGAAGTTCCGTTGGTTCAGAGAGGTGGAGGTTTTTATGGAGAATTATTTGATGCTTTAGAACCACAAGATCCAAATAGAGTATTTCAAAATAGTGATGCAAAAGATTTTACTCTTAATTATATAAACTCACCTAAATATTTAGAAAGGTTGCAGTCATCTGGTTATAATTTTCCAGAGGATGAGAGAGATTTAAGAGCAAGTCAAGTAGCTGATACTGGTTATATGGTTCAACGCGGAACACCAGGATTTATTGACCAATTAATAAAAATGTATAAAGGTGAACCTTATAGTGCATATGGTTCTATGTATTCACCATCTGATGACCTTATAATTTATAATTCAGACGATGCAGAAAAATATGGTTATGGTGATGGAAGTTCTATAATAGCTCATGAATATGGGCATGCTGAATTACAAAATTTTAAACCTAATAGAAAAACTGGAGATAGATTAAATCAATATGATATAGATGAATTAGTTTCTAGACTACAAACCTATGAAGGACAAACACGTCATGACACAGAGCCTGATGAAAATAAATCAGATTTAAATGCTCTTAGGTTTGAATTATTTCAACAAGGTCTTTATGATGCAGGTACAGAGGATATAGATAAAGAAACATTAAGAAAATCTAAGAGTAGTTATCTTAAAAATAGACTTTTAAAAAACTACTCAGAAGATGATCTTATTTGGTTATTAAATAATATTGCTATGGATGATTCTCAACAGAGTGAATTATTTATGGCTCAAGCGGGTGGTGATTTTGATCCTGAGATGATGTTTCGTGATAAGTATAATACTGATCTAACAGAAGATGAGCTAACACAGTTTACAGAATGGGTTAAGTCTGAATCTGCAAGACAGGGTAGAGATATCATGATGGACATGGGTGCTTATGATATACAAGGTTTTTGGAAGTCTGGTGACTTTGAAAAAATGGATGAGGATAATCATGGTAGTGATAAATGGAAGAAACCTAATCATCCTACATTTAGCAATCAATCTGTCTATCATAATGTAGATGGATTTCAAGGAGGCACTTGGCAAGATGATGGCGGTTATATACCTTCAGAACATACAAAAAAGTTATATGATGCTGAGTATTACAACTGGTTGTTTGGAAGAGAACCACACCGTCCTGAGTATTTAGTATTACCAAAGAATCAAAAAGGTGGATCATTGCCTATGGCACAATTAGGTATTGAACCATATGTTGCTCCTTCAGATAATACAAGAGTGGCAATGCCACCTATAATAGATACAAATATTCAACTTCAAGAAGAGGAAGGAGTTCCTTTACCTCCAGATCAGGGAGAAATAAGACCTTATGAAGAACCATCCATAATAGAAAAAGGGATGAGCTATTTAGCAAATCCAATGACAACATTAGGATATTTAGTAAGAGGGCAGGACCTTCCAGATAGAATTCCTATGGATGTACCAAATAGAAACCCATATGATTATGCATTTGATGTGTTAAATCCATTTGCATTTCTTGGTTATGGTGATGCTGCTGTAGATGATTTAAAACAAGGAGAGTATGTTGATGCAGCATTTAATGCATTAGGTGCAGTACCTTTTATTCCAGCAGGTGTACAGGCAGGAAAGCCTATTGTTCAAACAGGAAAAACAGCAGGAAAGAATATTATAAAAGATGTTGATCTTGCAATAAAGCGTTCAAAAATAAAATCAGGTGTACCAAATACTGATCAAGGAACATTTAAATATGTAGAGAATTATATAAATGATCCAGCTTATCAAAAATATGTAAATACTGAACAGGTACGTTTAGCAAGAGACTTTAATCAAGGTAATTTAAGAATAGGTTTAAATCAGAATAGACCTGCTGGTTTTATGTTTACAAAAGGTAATCCATTAGAATCAGGTTATGTACCTACTATACATGATAAGATTAACTATAGACAAAGTTATGATGATATACTAAAGATTACTAGACCAGTAAGAGATGATGGTATACAAGTATTAGGTAGGTATCCAGATATTAAATTTCCAAGCATAGATGATATTGCTGCTAATGCACCAGGTAATAAATTTTCTAATACATACTTACAATTAGGTAAAGATATGTTTGCCGATTATCCAAGAACTTTAAAAGGAAGATTTGATGCAACCAAAAATTATTTAGATAAAAGTCTTAATACAGGAGGTATTTATTTTCATCCTGCAGCTGGAAGAAACTTTGGAAATAAATTTTATACCAACAGAGTTGGCAGTTTTGGAAATACACAAGGTACAAATATTCATGAGTGGTCACATTTTATGGATGCAGGAAGTGGGAGATTAAGCAGACAACAAAGATCTGATTTAAAAGGACTAGTAAATACAGATTTATTAAAATCATCTAGTAAATCTGGAAAGAGTGGTAGGTATGATTTTGGTTATTATACACAACCAACTGAGATTAAAGCTAGAATGATGGAAGAAAGATTAAGACTTGGTCTTAAACCATCTGACCCATATACATTAAAGCATTTTGAAACAGCTGGTGATTTATCTGGTATGCGTAAGTATTTAAATCTTAAAGATCCACAGAACTTTATTAATATAATGAATAAGTATTATCAGGAAGGTGGTGATTTACCTAAAGCACAGACAGGATTTGGTTTGACTTTTTTATATAATAGAGCTAAAGATGCATTTGTAAATTCTGATGTAAATAAATATTTAAGTAATAAATTAGAAGAGGCTACAGGTTATGATGATATAGGTAAGTTAGCATCAACATATGCAAATCCATATAACTACACAAGAGGTGCAGGTTATGAAGATGCTGCATCAGCTGTTGGTGGATTTCTTTCAGGAGAATTTGATGCTATTTCTGCTCCAAAAGATTATACAAGTAAAGCATCTAATAAAGATGATGCATTTGGAAAAGCAAGAAAAGATCTTGGACCAGGTCAAAGTTTTGTTTATGATGGTACAAGATACACTACTGATTACTATGGTCAAACTGAAGATGCAAATACAAATAGAGTATTAGGTTTACTTGAACAAGGTATTGATTATCAATATGACCAAGGTACTTATGATAGATTTATAGATGTTTGGAATCAACTAGGACAACCTAATCTTAATATAGGTGCAGATTATGAACCTGGATTTTTAGGAGGATTTTCACCAAGCTTTCAAGAAGTTACGGATGTGGCTGCAGGACTAACAGGACAAGAGTCAAGAGTTGCTCCTCATGTCAATCCTATGACTGATGCTTCATCTGGAGGTAATATATTTATTACAGAAGACTACATGGAAGGTGGACCCTATGCTTTAATGGATATTTTACTTGAGGAATTATCTCACTCACAACAGTTACGTGAAATGGGAAGACTTCCTTTTTCAGTAAATTATGTAAAAGATCTTATTTCACATGCAGGAGATCAAGGTGCAACATATAAGACTGAAGGAGCATTAGAACATGATGCACATTCTGTAAGAGCTATTCCACTTAAAGAGTATGTATTCCAAGAATCTTGGACTAATAAAAAACGTGGAGGCAGTTTGAGATCTGCACAAGAAGGAGAAGAGACAGTAAGTTTTGATGACTTAGAGCGTGGTATAAGACACACAGAAAGTTTGAATGGTGTGTTAATGTTAAATCCTGAATCATCTGCAACTGGTTTATATGGTCAGTTATGGAGTGAGGTAAAAGATCAGTATGATGGCACAAGAGCAGAGTTTGCAGAAGACACTGACTTTCAAAAAGATCTATTTAGAAAAAGAGCTTATGGTGAATTAGAAGGTATTCCAGGATTGTTACTTGCTGGAGAAGAGGTGTATAATGAGTACAAAGATGTTGATCATGGAATGTCAATGTTAGACATTGCTGCATTATCTAACTTTTTAGGTAGACAAGGAGCAAGAGAATATATTGGTTACCACATTAGAGATGGTAAATCATTAGAAACTGTATTCCCAAAATTGTATGGTGAGAACGCAGAGTATTCTAATAAGACTCCAGATGAATATATTGAAACATTTAGAAAAGGAGTATTAGAAGATAAAAAGAGTGGTGGTGAGTTTATGAGAAAGATGAATAGACTCAAGCAACAACTTGATTTGTATAACAGGGGTGGTGTAATATCTCCTATTGCTAAAAAGGAATTAGAGGAACGTGGACTAATTGAACCTGTTATAATGAGAGTTGGTGGTTCATACACTATTAAATCAGGAGATACATTAGGTAGAATTGCTAGAGACAATGGTCTTACATTAAAAGAACTTGTAGATCTGAATCCTACATTTAGAGGAAGAGAAGGTATGATCCGTCCAGGAGAACAAGTATTTTTTGACGTTAATAGTAAAGATATTGCTGAGTCAAACAATCCTGTATTAAAACACAGAGTTAAAAGAGGTGAGTCACTTAGTGCAATAGCTAATAGATATAAAGTGTCTGTTGCAGAGATTGCTGAGTTAAATAATATTACTAATCCATCTTTAATACTAGTTAATCAAAAATTGATTATTCCTCAACATTCTCAATATGAAGAAACTGAAAGTACTAAAAGTCAAGAAGCTGCTGCAGTATCACCTATAACTACAATAGATGAAGTTGTTGTAAATGATACAACTCCTGTTAATGAAGTATGGGTAAAAAGAGAACAAGATGAAAATGGTGTATGGCGTAGTGTTTCTGGTAAAAAGAATAATATACAAGAAATAAATAAGTTAGATCAATTTCAAACTATTGTTCAGGGTATGAATGATGAGTATGGTGTAGATGAAGAGAAAGTAGAAAAAGTATATACAGTAAAAGCAGGAGACAATCTTACAAAAATTGCTGAGAAAGAAGGAGTTAGTCTAGGGAGACTTATGGCTGATAATGGTATATCTAGACAAAATCAAAACAATCTAAGAGTAGGGCAGAAACTTACTATTAATAGAACAGCATCTAATGCGTATTTAATTTTAGATGAAAAGAAAGGTAAGATACATCTTCTTTATCCAGGTGAAGAAACTCCAAGACAATCATATGATGTATTAACTGGTCAAGCAACAGGAGATGCTGCTACAGTAACTAAAGTAGCAGTATACTATAAAGGAAAACAATTATCTCAGGATGAGCTTAATGAAGCTATGAAAGATAATGGTGTTAGTACCATTGATGAGCTTATAAAAGTTCCAGGATATAGAACTAAGGTAGACTGGAAGAGTGGTAATAAACAAACTGGAGCTGGGGTATATACTATATCTTCTGCAAAAGCTGATGGTGGTAGAGCATACGGAGCTGATACTAGAGCAGATGTTCCTTCATTCACTTTTGAAAATGAAGATGGTATTAGTCAATCTATGGCATTTCATGGAGTTACAAGAGGTAGAGTTAGTAACCTATATGATAATGACGGAACCAACAATAGATTAACAAACGGATGTATTAATGGAAAATGTACTGACTTACAAGAATTATATGATAACCCAGATGTAGGTGTGGGTACTATGATGTATGTCTTACCTGAAGATAAAGATAATGCCTTTGTGTATGAAAATGGGAAACTTAATTTGTATGCATCTAAAGAAAATATTGAGAAAGCTGAAACATCATATGATCAGTTGAATTCTAAAGGAGAAGTTATTGGTGAGATAGAAGGTGGTCAAGGTATAAATACATCTATAAATAATTTATATAATTACAAACCTATAATGTTTGAATATAACAATGACATTGCTGAGGAGAGTGGTTATATAGATGGAACAGCAGGTAATAGACTTGAAGAATATAATGAAATTACAAAACCTTTTTTAAATGCACTAGCTACTAATAAAAAGGACATGATGGAAATACTAAATATAGATGGTGATTTATATAATGATATAGCACTTACTGCATTTGGTATATATGGTTATGAAAGTGGTATGGGAGACAGAAATAATTGGGTTTCAGATTATAGTAGATTAATAAGGAAAGCGGTAACTGGTAAAGGAAGTTCAGGTTCTGTAGAAAGAAAGTATGATAACATATCAGGAAAGGGAAAGGAGCCTTACCGCAGTGTAGGGTGGACACAGTTAAGAGTTGCTGATGGTAATACAGATCCAAGAGAACGAGAACTTCTTGCTGAGGCAGATAAGAGATTTGAAACTAATTTTACAACACCAATAGAAACTAAATTATCTCAAGCTGAAATAGATTTACTTTCTCCTGACGAGTATAAAATAGCTGAAGCAAATGATTTTAAAGGTAGAGTCTTTTCTTATAATGATGGGGAAAATACAATATCTCAATATCATCAATTTGATATTAATAATAGTGAGTTAATGGATCCAGAAAAATCTGCAATAGCTACAGCATTAATATTAGGTAATAGATACCAAACACAAATTAGTAGAGAAGATAAAAATAGTGAAGACTTTGATGTTTATACTTCATTAGCCAAAACTTGGAGGCCTGGTAAGAAAGCAGACAATTATGCAAGGTTTGTTAATAACCATATACCTATTGTCACTTTAAGTGAAACTAACATTGACAACATGGATGAAAAAGTTGTTACTAAAGAAGAGCCTAAATCTAATTGGGAGATATTTCAAGATAATACTGAAGAGGCGTGGGATACTTTTACAAATATGATGGCTAGATCTGCTAAAACTATGTTACGTCCTATTATGTTTTCTTATGGTGGTGAATTTGGATTACAAAATCAAATTCAATTTTACAATGACTATGTACGTGGTGTTTATGATAATACTCAACAATCTAAATCTGCTAAAAAATTATATGATAAGATTAATAGAATGTACTATAATGATTACAAGGGTACTAAAATGAATGCTTTAGATGTTATGAACCGAATGAATACTCCACCTAATAATTAGTATATCTGCTGATAATTTAGTATATTATTAAAGTAAACTGTAACTATATGTTTTTTTACAACAATCCATATTTAATGTTAGCAAAGCTAGGTGGTTCATTACCTATATTTCAAGGTGATGAAGGATCTAGTGAAGTTGACTTAACTGATTCTGATGGTAATGGTGTTCCAGATAATGCCGTCATAGAGAATGGTATAGCAATGTGGACTGATGCAAATGGTGTATCACAAACTGCTGTTGTAGATATGGAGGGCAATTGGAATACCCTAGGTAAGGATGATAATCAAAGTGGTGTTGATCCTGCAACAGGTTTATCATTTAGTCAAGCCTTTAGCTCAGCTAAAAGTGCAGGTGAAAAAACTTTTACTTGGAATGGTAAAGTATATACAACTAGATCAGAAGGTGAAAGTGAAGAAGAATTTAATGCAAAATTTGATTCTGAAGAAGAGACAGAAGATACAGATGTTACAGATATTACAGAAGAGGCTGAAGATGAAGATGATGCAAATCAAAAAATAGATGCTTTTAATAATAAATTTAGGAATCCTGATCAAGCAACTATACTTTCTGGTTTAGGGGATAATCCATTTTTAGAATTAGCAGATGCTATTGGGAGAGGGGTAAAGAGTTTTAAAGGTGAAAACTATTATGATCCTGGCACTAAGTCAGATTACATGAAGTTTACTGTTAGAAACCCAACTGGTGAAGATCTATACTATGACAAGGAAGACTACTTCAGAATGGGATATAATCCTGGTAAATATCTGAAAGATGAGGAACAAGTGCAAGAGGAGGAGATGATGAACTTCCTTGAGGCAAGAAGACAGAACAGACCAGATATGTATGGGAAGGTTAAAGATTTTGATATGGATCTTTTTAATCTAACAGGTAGAGGTGAAACATTTGGCAGAAAAGGTCCAGGGCAAGGAGATTTATTAGAACAAAAATATTCAGATGCAGAATATTTAGGTTACACACAAAGACCTGATGGTTCTTCTGTGCCTTATGATTATCTTGTTACAGGACCTGGTAATGTTCAGTTAGATGGTGTGGATGGTATATTTGTAGATAAGGACTTTGATAAAGGTTCACGTCCAACTGGTGTAGATGATTCACCTGAGTGGCAAAGAAGTATGAAGAATCCTATGAATCAACCTGTGCAGATTCCATCAAGATCAGTTCAACCTATTCCAACTAATATACCACAACCACAATTAAATCCTGTTCCAGTTCCTGTTATAACTCCTACAAACAGTGAGATGGATTATGAACCAGGACAAGAGGATCTTCCACCAATGCCAAATGATTTAGCAAGATATGGTGGCTCATTACCTTATTATCAGAACAGAGGTGAGGTAGAAATGATTGATGTGCCAGGTATAAAAGGTGTAACTATTGAAGATTTATATAATCCTAATACAAATAAGTTTGTAACAACTAGAGAAACATTTAGGGACAGACCTACTATCAATGATTATAATCAATCAATGAGAAATAGGCAAGTAGTTTTAGAAGAAGGATCAGCAGGAACACCTGGGGCAGGATGGATGTTTTTTCCAGGTGGTGTTACAGCTGGAGCTGCACAGACTTTTATTAACAATAACAGAACAGCTTTGGAAAATGATCCTGTTAGTGTAGGATTTAGTCTTACAAGACCGCCTGGTTTTGCTAGAACTATTACTCCTATGCTTAGTGATTCTACAATAGTTTATAATACTGCTTATGGTACACCTGGTATTGCGCTTGATGCCTATGAATATACTGATGCAGTAGCAGCTACACCTGATGTAACTGGAAACGTGTATGATGTATTCACAACAAATGCTGTACCTATAGCACCACCATTGTATGATGGACCAATGCCTAAAATGAAACGTCCTACTGTAGATATGGTAAGGGCTGAAAATGATTTATTAAGTGAGTCTTTTGATCCAGAAGCTAATTATTTTAGAGTTCATGATAAGGATGGAGCATTAGTTGATGCAGGTAAAATAAGAATGGACCGTGACTGGTGGTATCCTTTAAAATATTTTCATGACAATCCTGACCGTGATAAAACTTTAAACTCTGGTGTATTTAGAAGGGTTAATGTAGATGCTGAAAAAGATCATGAAATAGTTTTTTATGGTATGGGATTAGGTACAAAGTATGGATACAGACATGATAATACTAATGTTCGTGATACTAAATCTTATTCAGATTTTGTAGAAAGCTTGCCTGATGTAACTCCTGGTTACAAAGCATATAAAGCTAAACTAGACGCAGCATATGATGAAGCAGAAAAACAAGGTGATACATCAAAAAAGATGGGTGGCAGTTTAACAAAGTATCAATCATTAGGTGAATTTGGTGCTCCTACACAAGGTACTTTACAACCAACATTCTCTGGGTATAGTTTATCAGGAAATCAATCTACACCTTTCTTTACATCAGGTCCTACATTAAATAATCCAGCTGGCTTCTTAAATCAAAATGTATTGTTTAGCCAATCAACAGATGACACATATACACCTATGTCAAATGCTAGGTTGTATGCAATGAATCAATCTGTTAATAGATCATTAGATGAGTTCCAAGCATTTACTGCTGATATGAATAAAAGATTAGAGAATCCATCATTAATGATGAATCAAGTAAATACTAATCCGCTTCAGACACCTAATGTTTCTTTTGAACCTAGTGAAGAGTTTCTTCAAGCAAAAGATATGATGGACTATACTATAGCTGAGGGACAAGGTAGGGTTACATCTGATGGGCAAGTTCTTATGTCATCAGAACAAATGCAAGATGTGGTAGATGAAACATCAGCTAACTTACAAAGTCAAGTTGATTCAATGCCTGAATATACAGGTACACAAGAAAACTTAGATAGATATGATAGATCTATGGAATTAGGTTTTGATGGTGATCTTGCAGCTATGGATGCTTATGATGCTGCAGAGGCAGAAGAAGCTCAGATGAGATCTGATAGAGCTGATTTAATAGATGCTTCTAGTGAAAGACCTGGTTTTGGAACTAGAGCATATAACACTATGTTAAGAGTAGCTGATAGTAAACCAGTTCAAACATATACCAAGGTAAGTGATATGCTAATTGATGTGGCAAAACCTGTTACTAGAATAGCTAGACAATTTAATGAGAATAGGCAAAGAGCTAATATAATGAATAATGCATTTTTAGCTGATAATATGTTTGCTGCAACTGATGCTGATATAACGGGAAACAAAGGTAACTATGATCCTAACTCTGGTATATTTAGACCAGATGATAAGGTTGTTGTTGGTACAACTCAATCAGCTCAATTTGGAGGAGGTTTTTATAAACCAGGTGGAGAGATAGAAATAGATATGAATACATATAAACAACTAGTAGCTGCAGGAGCAGAGATACAAATAGTATAATTATGAAAGTAAAAATTAAAAAATTACCAAAAGGCTTTTCTATAAGAGAAGGTAAAGTGTACCAGGACGGTGGTACTACAGGTGATCAATCTAATTATGGATTAGTGACATATCCTCACTTAGATCCATTTTCTAGTCCTGATCCTACATCTAAAGTAAATTATTCTATTAATCCTGTTCCTAGGGAAGAAGCTAATCTAGAAGCTGAGAAAGGTGAAACCGTCCTCACTGATCTTAATAATGATGGTAACTTTGAGTTATATGATATTCAAGGTAAAAGACATCATCAAGGGGGTACGCCATTAAATTTACCACCTCAATCATTTATTTATTCTGACACATCTGCAATGAAGTTTAGTAAGTATGAACTTGCAGAGATGGGGTTAGAATCAAGAAAGAAATTAACACCAGCAGAAATATCTAAAAAATATCAACTTAATAATTTTATTGGTTTATTAGATGATGAGCAGTCTGATTTTATTACAAGAGATACTGCAGAGTATATGTTGGGTAAAAATAAAAGGTCTTTATCTCAACTAGCATTTCTTCAAGAAGCAAAGAAAGAGTTTGAAGATGGTGTACCATTAGCTGCATATCCATATTTAACAGAAAAGAATATTGATCCTATTCAGTTCTCACAACAAGTAGAAAATATTTCTAGAAAAGAAGCAGAGTTGAAGATGTTAGTACAACTTCCTTTTGAAAGCAGAATGCAAATACTTACTGCACAAAAAATGATGGAAGAGCAACAACGTAGAGAACAAGAACAAGCTCAGCTTGAACAAGCTCAGGTTCTTCCTCCTTCTCAATCAGGTATGCCTGCACCAGCTCCTGGACAGGAGATGATGGCTATGCAACAACCTAACATGCAGCCAAACATGCAACCTAATATGATGACTTCTATGCAGCCTTCTATGCAACAACCTGCTATGGCTAAACGTGGAGGTCAGTTATCTAATCTGTTACCAAAAGCACAGTTTGGATACATGGGTTCTAACAGAGGTAAGTCTAACTTAAATCAATCTTTAAAAGTAGCAGGTACAACTGCACTTGGTAGTATTTTGGCAAGAACAGTTCCTCAAATGATTACTCAGTATAACAGAAAAAATGATGCATGGGAATTGTATAATACTAACATGGATGCAATGTTTGCTAGACCTGGTAATGCGGGTGGTTATACAAGTTATGTAGACTATTGTGAGAATAATACATGCCCACAGTTTGAAAACTTTACTCCAAATAAACAAGACTTTTTTGCTGGAGAGTATTTTGGTATGAGTCCTGATTACTATATGGGTCAAGTGGGTGGAAAAACTAAAGAGCAATATAGACAAGATTTAGGTACTGGTTTAAAGCAAGGATTAAAAGATGGAATAAAAGGAGGCTTAATTAACTATGGTCTTAATGCATTGCTAGATAACACCAAGTTTGGTAGAAAACTTCAAAGAAACTTTGATATTAATCTAGGGTATCTTAATAGAAGAGAAGAGGGTGGAGAAGAATCTTTTGAGCCACATATGATGTATGATCCAGAAACTGGAAAAGGTTATATGGCTGAGACATATGAAGATCATTTACGTATGAAAGAAATGGGCTACTTGCATGAGGATGAAATGCAAGGAATGAAGAAAGCTCAGTTTGGTTTTGATTTTGCAGGTTACCTTAAAGGAGAACAAGGATTTATTCCTGACTATAAAGGAAAATCAACTACTGAAACATACATGGAGAATAAAGATGATATTCAAAATGTATTAGACAAAGCTTCATATGTACCTGTTCTTGGTACAGCTGCAAGTCTAGGTAGTGCAGCTATTGATGCAGGTGATGCTTATATGGCATATAAAGATGGTGACTATGATACTATGAAAAAGGAACTTGCTACTGCTGGTACATCTGCAATATTAGGAGCAACCCCAGGGGGTAACCTAATAAAAGCAGGATACAAAACTGCTGCAAAAACTATAGCAGAACCATTAGCAAATAAGACCTTAGCACATACATTTAAAACAGGTGTTAAAAGTGGTGTTAAAGATACTATTAAAGGTGAACCAAGCAATACTATGATTGATAGTCCTGTAAATACAGAAGAGGCAAGCATAGATGAAAAATTACTTGCTATGTATGGTAGAGAACTACCTAAAGCACAAAAAGGTATAACTAGAACAGCTGGTTATTTAGGTGCACAATATTATATTCCAGAGTATGTTGCAGAAACAGATAATACAGCAGTTGTTATGCCAATGGAGCCAGAACCTGTTGTAGCAGGTACATTAAATTATCCTACTCAACCTTCAAGAGAACAGTTATTAGAACAATATATTGCAGATCAGAGTATGATGTTAGATGACTATAATAATGTTATGACTAATATGATTGATGGTTATAATACTATGATGACTTCTATGATCCCTTCTCCAGAAGATCAAATGGGTATGTTAGGTGCATCAGGTGCAGCTAATCCTGAAATGGTTGAGTTTTGGGAAAATCATATAAATGAAGGTGGAACTGCACCAAGTGACTATGATCCAAGTTATACTCAAGCATATAAGAATATTTATGGTGAAGATGCAATTCCAGATTATGAAACAAATACTGGATCAAATAGATCATCAAATGTACCACAAATTACTAATGTATATAACATTCAAGAAAATCCTAATGAAAGTAATCCAACGGGTTATGTAGATCCAAGAAACTTTAGATTACCTAATGATGATGAGTCAGATCAAATGGCTATGAATAATAGAGTTAGAACACAAGGTGTGCCTTTAGATTATGTTAGTCCTGACAGCCCATATTATGTAGGATCACAATGGTCATTTTTAAATGGTGGTCAACCTGGATTACCTGTTGCTCAAAGAGGGAAAGAATCTATGGGGGTTGTTTATGATGGTGTAGAATATAGTGCAAAAGATTTAAGAAGAATCAAAAGAAAGAATCCTCAATTCTTTCAAGAGATAATGAGTGGATCAATAACAGAAGCAGAACGAAAAAGGTTAGATGATATAAATGAATCAAGAGTAGACACTGAGGCTCAAGAGTCTACAACCACATATACTACAAGTGGTAAAGAAGATTGGATAGAAAACTTTAAAGTAGATGAAGACTATCAAAAGAAGATGTATGAATTCTACAAAAAATATAGAGAAGAGCAGGGTAAAGATGTTTTACCATTAGAAGAATTTGTAGATGTTACTGTAGAGTTCCAAACTCAGAATAGAAAGTTTAATGAAGAGTATGATCAAGAATACTTGAGTTTACCAGATTGGGATAGAACATTTGAAATGATTCCATGTGATGGTCCAGGTGATGGTTGTACAAAAGCAAAAGACGGAAAGTACTACAAGAAGGGAGAGAATAAAGGAGCTAACTGGAGATATAACCAAGCTGCAGAAGAGCAAGGCTTTACTCCATTAGATAAGGATATGATTAGTCATGCTCAAGCAGGTTTTATTGCTGGTAAGTATGTTGAAGCAGGAGATGATAAAACTCAAGAGTACTTTAATACTGGTGTTGCCGATGATAAACTATTTGATGGAATGGTTTCAGGAGATGATGGTTTTTGGGGTAATACCACTAACAGAGAGTTGATGGGTACTGTAGAAACTACAGAAGCCGTGGATGCTGTGCCTTGTGCAAATGCAGAAGAGATGCAAGCAGCATGTACTGAAGCTGGAGGAACTTGGACACCTTATACTGCAGCTGTAAAAGATGCTGAAGGAAATGTAACTACACCTGCATCTGGTTGTGAGTGTGATAAGGAAATTGATGTTCAAGAAAAAGTAGGTGAGAAAAAAGATACTCCATTTTGGTTACAAGATGAACTAGGTTTAGCTAACGCAAGAGATGCTAAACTGAGTTTGCAAAAACGTTATCCTTGGGCTCCATTTTATGACCAACCACAAATTGACGGAGTATTTAAAGATCCTACAAGAGAGATTGCAGCTATAGGTGAGCAAGCAGCTACAGCTGCAGAAGTAGCTAAAGCATTTGGATCTGGTTCTGGTAGAGCTATGTCTGCTGCACTAGCAGCACAAGGTAAAGCTAATACAGCTATTGCTGATACAATAAATAAAGTTCAAAATGATAATGTACAACTAGCTAATACTATAGGTGTTAAAAATGCAGAGCTAGAGTATAAAACTCAACTTCTTAATAATAACGAAAAGAAACAGTTATATGATAACACTGTACTAACTGATGAGAACTATGATAATGCAATGAGAAAAGCAAATGCAGCTATTACTGCACAGCTTCAGAATGCATATACTAATAGAGCTAATACAGCAAATCTAAATAGTATATATCCTCAGTTTGATATTGATCCAGCGTCAGGAGGTATAATTAATATTACAGATCCTAAAGCATTTTATGCAGATCCTAATTATAAAGATCCACAAGATGCAGTTGATCAGTATGTTGCTATTACAGAAAAGCTAGATGCTGCAGGTGTACCACAGGATCAGTGGCCTGTATTTAAAATGCCTAATCAAACTGCACCAACTACATTTGGTAGACAGCAGCAAGATGTAATTACAAATGCAGGATATCAAGGTAAGATGGGAAGAGAAATGAGAATCCTTAGAAAAGGAGCAGAATTAAGAGATTTTTTCTTGCCAATGGGTAAATAGTAAACTTTAAAAGTGTATTGTGTATAATATGACAAACCATAAAAATTTAGTATCTTTGTAATATGGCAACTTATATAAAAGGAGTAACGGATTATATACCTGTCTTGGAGCCATTCAAGCCAGACTATAAGTTTCTATCTGATGTTTTAACAGTTAGGCAGGATAGGTATGATACCAACTTCCAATCATTGAATAATCTATATAGTAAAGTTGTATATGCACCTTTGACTAGAGAAGATAGTAAAGAGAAACAAGATCAGTATGCTAATAGAATTAGTAATGGTCTTAAGCAGGTTTCTGGATTAGACCTTTCTTTACAAAAGAATGTTGATGTAGCAAAAGGTGTGTTTAAACCATTTTTTGAAGATAAAGCACTTCTAAAAGATATGGCGTTCACTAAGTCTTATAGACAAGAGATGATGAATGCTAATAGATTTAAGAACTCTAGTGTAGATGAGACAAGAGATAGGTATTGGGACATTGGTGTTCAAGGTTTACAGATGCAAATGGAAAAGTTTAGAGACGCATCTGCAGAGGAAGCACAAACAATGGGTTTACCTAAATATATATCTAACCCTAATTTATATGAGAAATCTTTTGAGGCACTAAAAGACAGTGGTTTAAAAGTAAAACAAACTACACTAGAAGGTGATTGGATTGTTACTACACAGAATGGTAATGCTCTTACAAGTCAAGTTACAGGTTATCAAAGAAATCAAGATGGCTCATTAATTTATGATGATAATAAACAACCAATTCCTATTTATTCAAATCCAGCTGCTGAGTATATTCAAAATACAGTAATGCAAGATCCACAAGTGCGTCAAGCTTATATGTTAGAAGCACAGGTTAAAGCATATAATTTTGGTAAAGAAAATGCTGAACAGTATGGTGGGAGACAGCAAGCAGAACAAGCATGGGCTCAACAAACAATTGAGGTATATGCTGATGAGCAAACTAAGAAGCTAGTTAATGATAATGCTGTTTATGAAAATGCTGTACAAGCAGATAACAATTGGAAAGAATGGGCTAAAAGAAATAATATAACTCCTGGCTCATCTGCTGAGGAAGCTCTTGCTTTGAATGCATACAATCTTTCTATTGCTGAAGCAAATAAAAAAGCTACTGAGCAAAGTCTAAAGGAAGTAAGACAACCAACTGATGATGTAAATAAGCTTATGAATATAGCTTATAGTGCATATATGGGTGGTAATATGGCTCCTAAAATGTTGGCTGCTGCAAAAGCATACAGCATGATAGATGCTGAAAGAACATTAAAAGCTAATCCATTTAAACAATTAGAAATGCAACATCAGTTTGCATTATCTAGAATGAATGCTCAGCATGCTTATGACATGGCTAAGATGGCTAAAAAGTTTGAGTATGATGTAGCTTTGAAAGATATGGATAATCAAGCAGCAGCTGCAGATTTGTTTGGTGGTGTTATACAATTACCTGGTGATGAGGCTATAAGTGGTGATCCAGTTGGACTTCATACAATGATGGAAAGAAATGAAGCTGCTACTATACAACAAACAAGAGCTTATAATAAAACTTCTAAAGAGTTTTATGAGTTTTTAGCACAAAACCTTCCAGCTGAATTTCAAGGTACAGGTGGTTATAAAGGAGGTGGACAGTTTGAATATACTGTTCAAAATACACAATATCCAAATGGTCAAGTAAAAGTTGGTACAGTAGATCAAATGTTTGCTGATCTTTCTCCTGTTGAGGTTACTGATGAATTTATAGATCAAATGTATGATGCTAGACCATCAGGTAGTACTCTTACAAAAGAGGATATTAAAAAACAATACGAAGGATATAATCAAGCTAATCTTCAGTTTTTAGATAATAGAACTAATGGTCTAATTAATTTCTTTACAACTACTAAACCAGGAGACTCAGATGCACCTTATGTTACTCTACAAGATGGTTCAGTAGTTAATCTTAACTTTCCTACACTTACACAAACAACAGAAGGTGTTGCTATTACACAACAGATAGGTGCATATGTTGAGGATTTAAATACTCAACAACAAGTTATGATTGATGCTGAAAATGAACAAAATAGAATATATAAAAATATTCATGATTTTACTTTAGCAAATGAATTAGAGCAAGGTAATCTTGGTAGATATAGTGGTTATAAAGGAAATGGTAATGACGGAAAGCCTATTCAAGAAATACCAGGGATTATTCTTTCAGAAGGAGAAATACAATTATATAAACAAGGCCATAGCCCACAAGAGGTTAATGAAATAATGTCATCTCCTGATTATGAGCATCCTATGTTAGATGCAAATGGTCAACCAACATATAGGATGGTTGGTAAAGATGAATATAGACAGATATATAGTTCTGTAATGAGAGGTACTTCAGCTGATATGGCTCAAATAAATAGAGCTATAAGTACGAATAATTGGGATATGGATGACTATCCTTTCTGGATGAGAGATAAGAGAGGGTTCTTTGGTGATGATAGAGAGACAAAAAGATATGAGTACTGGGCCCGTGATAGTTATACTCAAATGACTAGTGAGTATACAGCTGAAACAGTCATGAATAATAGGTGGGCATTTAATGATGAAAAAGCAGCTAATGATGCAGATTCTCTTTATGATGATTTTGTTTCTAATATGAATACTATGGGTGATGATGCAGCTGCAGATGATATGGAGCTTACATTTGATAGAAGAGCTTATACATTAGGACAAACAGAATACGGTGATCAGATTTTAGAGAATCAATATTCTAGTGTTTATGATGTTGCTGCTCCAAGTGCACAAGCTACAGAACAGATGAAAGATCTTGTGAATGTATTCTATAATACACCTAAAGCTGATTTAAGAATTACTTTTGGTGATGAACGTGGTACTCCATATGCTGATATAGAAGAGAATCCAACAGCAAGAGGATTTTTAGAAGGAGCTTTTACAGATCTTAGAAGAGGTCTTCCTGATAAAACTGATAGTAGGTTTGTTATTAATGATACTTATGTAGAAAAAGCAGGTGGACCAGAACAACCTGCAGATCAACAGGTGGCTGCAAGACATATTAGATTTTCAGATGATTACATTAACTCTAGAAAAAGTAATTTAAGTGAGAATGATTTTAAGTTATTGCAAAATGGTATTACTATTATGTATCCTGAATCATATGATAATAATGCATACAAGAGTGATAATCAAATAATAAATCAAGTAGCTTCTACAATTGCTAGAGACGGTAGATATGAAAGTCCATTTATTGCAAACGGGGGTAACTTTACTATATATCAAAATAGCAAAGGACAATATATACAAGAATTTACAACATATGGTGTAGATCCAAAGACAGGAAACATTGTTCCTGATCCAGTATCAGCTACTGTATTAAATCTTGATGCTAAACAATTAGATAGACATAGAATAGTTCAAAATCAAAGATTACATAACCTTGGTGTGAATAATAAAAAGATTTCTGACGAAATCCAAGGAAACCAATAAGACATAATACTATGGCAGAATTAAATGAAAATTTACCTGTATCTCCAAATGTTACGCCAGATGCATCATTAAGCAATACACCTGAAGTAAGTTTGCCAATGGAGTCAACTGTTGATGCAAATCAAATTGCAGTTGATAATTTTCCAGAAGATGTTGTTGGTCCTGGAACAGGAGCTATTGATATTCCTTACAGGTTTGATCCTGTAGCAATGGTTGATGATAGTTCATTTAATGGTGCTGTTGATATTGCAATTGCATCACAACCAGCATTTGATGATCAACCGTTTAGAGATATGATTGATCAGCATGCTGTTGATATGTCTAAATATGCAGTTCAATTGCCTAATAGTAATATGAATACTGCACATCCAGGAAATGCTGGTGATGCATTTAATCCTTTTGAAGCTGATACAGGTAACTTTAATTTAAATTCTGCAGCAGGTAGAAAAGCATTTTTTGCATCAGGTGAAAATTTAACTTCTGCTTTAGAGAGTCCTACATCAACTCCTGCATATACACATCCTGTAAGTTACAATAGTAGAAAGTATGAGATGGATAGATACTACCATCATCCTAGATTTAAAGATTTAGGTTTTCATCCTTTTGCTAATAATGATGCATACTATAATACTAATTCTAGTAAATGGGATAACTTTACTAGATCACGTGCTGCATTCTCTTCAATGTTTGATGATGCATTTACTTCTAGTTATAGATCTATAGCTGATGCATTTTCAGGAAGAACAAGTCTATCTGATATGCAAGGTGCACAAGCAATGGATGATGCAATGAGAATTGGTAGATCATCTAGTGGTGGTACAAGAGGATTCTTTAATGATTTATATGTAAATAGTGCTTATACATTTGGTATTGTCTCTAACATAATGGTAGAAGAAGCTGTATTAGCTTTAGCAACATACTTTAGTGGTGGTGGTACAGCTGGTGCATTAGCTACAAGAACTGCATATAATGCAGGTAGATTTGTGAAGGCTTTATCTAGATTAGCAGATGTAAAAACATATGCATCAGCTGGTTCTAAAATGCTGGGTAAGTTAAAAAACTTTGATGCAGCTAAATCATTTTATACTGCTGTAAGAAGTGGTGGTACTAAGCTTGGTCTTGGTATGGCTAGATTTCTTACACCAGAAACATTATATTCTTTTCATAAAGTCAGAACTGCAGCTAAAGCTGGAGAGAACATGACAAACATAGCTAGAGCTAATGCTCATCTTGGTGGATTCTATAGAGATATTAGAGCTGTTAACTTAGCGTGGTCAGAGTCTAAGATGGAAGGTGGTATGACTGAGGCTGAAAGAAGAATGTCATTGTATGAAGATATATACAAGTACAATAATAATAGTGCTCCAACACAAGAGCAACTGAATATGATTGCGTCTGATGCAAGGCAAGCTGCATTTACTAATCAGATGATAAACTTACCAATCATTTACTTATCTAATAAGTTAGTTCTTGGTCCAGCTATGAGAGGTTTTAGACCTTTAGGTAGGGTAATGGATGATGCACTAGACAGTAGATTTGGTAGAATATTCTTTGGTGGAACTAAGGCTGGTAAAAAGCCTTTTAGTGATTTAGGGAAGGAGTGGATTATAGGAGAGACATTTAGAAGAATGTATAAAGCTGGTGCTAGAGGTTCTATGAAACATTTAGCTGCAACTGGTTTAAAATATTCTGTAGCAAATTTTGCTGAAGGTTTTCAAGAATTAGCTCAAGAAGCATCATCTGCTGGAATTAGATCATACTACGATGGTTTATATAGTTTAGATCTATCAGCTGATATTGATATGCAGTTAGCAGAAATGACAGAGAACTATAATAATGCTAGAAGAACTTTCTTAGGTACAGATACATTACAAAGAAATCCGTCATTAGATATTATGGATGCTGTAAGTAGAGGTATGGGATCACAAATGAGTGGTGAAGGATTTAAAGTGTTTATGTCTGGATTCCTTATGGGTGGTTTAGTTCAAGGCCCTCAGAAATTTATGATGGACAGTGTTCCAAATATATTTAGATGGGGTAAGAGTAAAATAATGAAGGATGGGCAGTGGCAGGAGTTTGTAGATAATAAAGAAAAAGTTATTGCTAATGCTGTAGAACAACTTAATAATGTGTATGCTGATCCAGATAAGTTTTTTAATCCTGATAGAATAAACCTACTTACTCAAAAAGCATATAATCAAACAATGTTTGCAGCAGCAGATGCTGGAGATATTTTAAGTTATTATGATGCAGCTGATGCAGCAATCTTCTCTCATTTAAATACTGTACTTGCTACAGGAAGAATGGGAATATTTAAAGACTACATCCAAGACATGAAGAAGATGGATGATAAGGCTTTAAAAGAAGCATTTCCAGACAATAGATCTTCTGCATCTACATTAAGAAAAAGATTAGATAAGTTTGAGGATAGAGCAAATGAGGTTGAGAAAAACTATGATGAGTTTAATGAAGAGTTTATAAACCCATATAGGCCTGATAAGTTTGAAAAAGGCACAAGAGAGTATCAGCAGGAAGTATTAAAGTCTGTTGCATTTAAGCATGCAAGAGAAATGGCTTTATATACTAAGAATACTTTTGAAACATCTCTTATAAGATCTAATGAAATCTTTACCAAACTTGGAAACCAAGAAGCATTAGAATCTCTTACAGCTTTAGATATAGATATTTTAACTGATCCAACTAAACTTGTAAAAGAGTTAGGTTTGTTAGAGGAAGAGGTTAAGAAGGAAGGAAAGACAAAAGAAGAGAAAGAACAGATTGAGTTTAAAAAGAAAAAGTTAGAACTCTTAACTGTCTTAAGTGATATACTAACTAATCCTGAATATGCTATTGTAAGTGAAGGAATTGAGTTTCAAGATATTGTAGCTCTTGATGAAGAAGGTAGACCTATATTTGGAACTAAGGACGGTGTTGGTAAAACTAGAAGAATAGGTAGATTTGATAGAAGAAAGATTAAGTCTTCTGGATTACAGCAAGCATTTATAGATTATATAGCATTCTTAGCTGATGCAAAAGGAGATACTTTAAAAGGTAAAGATCTTAAGAGTGTTTTAGTAGATATTATTGACTACGGTTATCTGAAAGGTAGAGCTGGAGATTATTATAGAGCTCACATGACTCTTATGAATCCTGAATATATGGATGAGTACATTGAGAGAATCTCTGGTGTAATGAAAGAAGTGTATGAGAAGTACACGGATAAGAATAATCAAACTTTAAAATTAAAGAGATACCAAGATAAAAAGATACGTATTCAGTGGTTACAGACTTTATCTGAAGAAGAAGGTGTGCAGCCTGATCCTGATGAGACAATTGCATTTTTAGAAAGAGGTATTATACCTACTAACTACTATAGTGCTGAAGGAAAGATTACTGCTCAAAGTGATCCAGTATTATTTAAGAGAATACAAAGTAGAATATCTGACTTACAGAAATCACAGAGTGTAGAAACAGCAGAAAGTGTAGATGCACAAAGACAAGAAACACAAGCTGAAAGCCAGCAAGAAACAGAAGAAGGTGCAACACCTGATTTTGAAAGTATTGTAGGTAGAAGTAAGTACCAACAGTTTTATAACTCAGATAAGAACACACAAGAGATACTTGATAAACTTTATCAGCAGTATAAAGCTACATACAGTGTTACAGATGGACCATTTTTAGATAAGAACAAGTGGTTAGCATCAAAGAAAGGTGGTAAGAATATACTACAAGCAAGGTATGAGCTGAATGAGTTCTATAAGAATGATGACTCTATAGATAAGACAGAGTATCCTACAATGGATGAATGGTTAAAAGCAAATGCACGTAACCCACTCTTAGTTGGAACTAATGGTCTTTTAACACGTTTAGATGTAGATTATTCTGATGTATCTCCTGAGTTTGCAGGGAAAGGTACATTACCAAAAGATAAGTTAGATGCCACTGAAGAAGTTGTGGCCTCTGATGATGTAATGGGAATCAATCTTCTAAAGACTACTACAGTAGATGACAATGGTCAAACTGAAGTAGTGTATACAATTGTAGACGGTAAAGGTAACAACCTATATGATAAGTTTGGTAGTATAGATCCAAATGGTAAATACATTCAACTTGGTTATACAGGTAAAGATGCATTTAAGAGAGCTAAGAAAGCTTATAAGTATTACCAAAACAATATGCCCAAGAATGAAACATTTAAGTTTGCTGGGCAATTTTTGAAGAGTGGTGATATTGTGGTAGATTCAGTAGGTAATAAATATCTGGTTAAGTCTTCTAATAAAATGGTTTCTACGTTTAAGAATATTTACTTAGAGCCGCTTGATGCTGAACAAAGCAAGAATACACCTAAAAAAGAGAAGTTCTATACTGTGAAGCAATGGGAAGCACAAGGTTTCCAAAGAGTTGATGATGCTTCTGTTAATTTAGTAGGTACACTAGTAACTAAAATTTCACAGTTTTATCCGTTAACTATATATGGTTTTAATGGTGCTAAAGTTATGCCTGGATTTTTATTACATGGTAAATACGATGATTTAGATTTAAGCAATAAAGAAGACTTTGAAAAGAAACTTAGAGAGTTAACTCCAACACAAATTAAAGATCTTGAATTGCTTGTTGAGTTAAACCCTAATTATGATCAGCAAATAAAAGATATTGAAGCTGGTAAGGTAAAACCCTATAATGTAAATGAAGGTTTTGCTGCTAATCCTTTATTAGCATATGGTGTAAATAAATACCAAATCACAATTATGTCTGACGGAAAGCCATTAGGTATTATGGCAGGTATAGATCAAACATTATTGTTAGATGTAGATGGTAGTACAATTGATGCTACAAAAATTACTGCAGAGCAAGCAGAAAGATTATTTATAAAGAACAAAGGTCAGTCTGCAGAAGAGTTAGCTGCATCAGTTAGAAGAAACTATTCAAAAGCTAAATTAATTACAGAAGAACTTAAATCTAAACTTGGTAGTACACCTACTTTATTTTTTGGTATTAATGATCTTGAAAACATAGAACTTAATATAACACCTGGTTACAATGGTTGGAGAGTTAATGCTAACGGTAATCCAGTTCTTAAAGGTGGACAGACTGCAACTACGGCATATGAAGATTTAGAATCAAATACCTTTACATACAACGGTGAAGAGTATACAATTATATATGATACTAGAAAGGATAAGAGAGGTGTAAGAATATCTAAAAAAGTACCCACTGATAATTTAGAACCTGGGTCTGTAACAGATCAAGCTATAACCGCAGCTATTGCAGAACAGTTAAGAAGGGATGGGTTTGATACTATACCAGCATTAGGGATGGGTAGATATGTACAGTTTGTTACATTACCAAATGGTACTATTTCATACTTTGAAATTAAACTGGATGCTCTTTCTAAAGAAGCTGGTGTAGAAGTAGTAACTAATATAAAAGAAACTCAACAGGAGTTATTAGATAATGTAACTGATGATAAGGGTGAGTTTAAAACTAAGACTGATAAGTTTGATCCTGAAACATTAGGAGATCAAGCCACTGATAAGATAGCTGACATATTTTATGTGCAAACTAGCCAACCTGGATTAAATGTCTTTATGAGGTTTAATAAAAGAGGTGGTTTTGAAGTTACTGTAAAAAACAAGCAAGGTGAATCAGTGAGTGTATTTTTAAATGCACCAGACTTTGCAGAGATAAGAACTCTTTCTGATTTTGCTACTGCTATAAATAATAAAATAAAAAATAGCCCGCAAGCAAAAGAGGCAGGTATAAAAATTAAACTTAATGATCAAAGTTTTGTACCTAACTTACCAAGAAACTTATCTAATGTATCTGAGTTACAAGGAATAGGATTATCAGCTAATATAATACCAGAGTTAAAATGGGGCTTAGCTGCAGACCTTAACTATACAAATGAGGATGCTATTAAGAATGAGATGAACTCTATCAATAAGTATGAAAGTTCTTCTCCAGAAGGAGATGTTGCAAAAGCAGAGGATACAGTTGAAGGAGGACCTATATCATTAAATCAAGAAGTATATAATGAACTCTTTGAAAATAATTTTGAAAATATTCCTGAAGAGATTATTGAAGATATTAGAAAAAAGATAATCAGTGATGGATATGATTCATTATCACAAATAGAAAAAGATGTTGCTGAAGCATATAAACTATCAAGTGGTGTTGATCTAGCACTAGCTACGGATAATTCCACAATAGAAGCTGCAACACAAAAAGATGAGGACGGGTTACAAGCTGAATATAATAATCAAGACTTAGCCTCACTTATTGCAGAAAAAGAAATAGAGTTAAAAGCTTTAAGAGTATCCTTACGTAATCAATTTATAAAAGAGTTTAAAGAAGCTAACCCTGGACAAACAAAAGGACAGTATAATCTACAAGCACTTAATGCAGTTAAAAACTCTGAAGAGGTGCAGAAGCTTGAGAAAGAGATTAAGTCTTTAAAAGAAAAACTTATTGGTAAAATAGTAAGTGACAAGTTTGATGGTAGAAATGTTGAAGAAATTAATGAGTTTATCAAGTGGGCTAATGACAACCTTCCTGAATACATTCAAATAAAGGATATAGAAGACTTAGGTAGAAGGCTTATTAGTAATGGGATTACATTAGGAGCCTTTGTTATAGAACTAGGTAAAGTATCTAAAGGTATAGAGGCATTATCAGGTAGTCTATATGTTGGTAAAGAAACAGGTTTTAGATACCATGAAGCATTTCACGCTGTATTTAGAATGATGCTTAGTGAAGCAGAGATTACTAAATTCTTAGGTATAGCTAGAGATAATGTAAGATCTCTAATGAAGACTTCAAAAGGATATGAGATTGAGTCTGGTGTCTTTGTGAAAACCATGGCAGAGGCAAGAGCTTATATGAAAACTTTGTCTCAGACATATGCTGATATGGATAATAAGACTCTTGATAGTACAATTTTTGAAGAGTACTTGGCAGATCAGTTTGAACTATTTAAAATAAATCCAAGAAGTAGTAAAGTTGATACAGAGGTTAAGAGTTTTTTCCAAAGACTTATTGACTTTATTAAGAGCATCTTCTTATCATATAGCAAAGGTGACTTACAAGGATTATTTAATGACATTAACACAGGTAAGTATAAGGCAGCACCTATACAGAAAAATAGATTTACAGAATCAGCTATAACTGATTCAACTATTCTTGAACAAACAGGTGCACCAAGTAATATTGCTTTTGCTATACGTAAAGGAGATCCTATTCCATCTTCTAGATTAATTGGTAGAACAGATGACACTGAGATATATTATATCAATAACTACTTTACTCAGCAAGAAACAGAAACAATAGTTGGTTCTATTACTGCAAACTTCTTTAGAGCTCAGGAAAAGCTTACAAAAGCAAATGATTTTAATGGTAAGTATAATCCAAAAGAACTTTTAGATAGAGTTATTGATGAGTACATAGAAGAACAAGATCCTGCACGAACTGATGAAGAGGGTAATTTATATTATGCAGAAGATGAAAACTTCTTTGACTACTCAGATCAGTTGGAAGAAAGATATGAAGGTTTACGTACATATAAAGATGATGTAAGAAAATCTGTATCTGATTTATTGAATTTATTTGATACACAAATTGAAGATCAACAAGTTGTATTAGATAGAAACGCACTAGCTCTTGATGCATCACTTAAGAATGATGAGGACTTTGAAGCTTCTGCAAATGAGATAGGTGGGTTTAAATCTGTAAGTAAGGGTATCCGTGTATTCTTTGCTACTAGATTAAAAAGTGTTATAGATCCATTGACTGGTAAACAAACATTAGCACCAGTAAACTATGTAAATACTTATAATACATTTATGAAAGCTTTGGCTGGGATTACAGATCCTAATCAAATGCTTGCAAGATTAAAGTATTTTGAAAATCAAAATGATGATACTAGAGCAGTTATAGGTGATCTATTTGCAAAGTTTAATTTATCAGAGTATACATTAGAGCAGCTATTAAATGGTAACTACAATGTTGACCAGGTTAGAAGTCAAGGATTCTTCCAGGCTGTATTAAAAGGATTTACACAGTTAAGATCTGATTACTATCAATTAGAGGTAGATCAGAATGCAAAGCTTGTAAATATATTTAAAGCAACTAGTAGAGATGATGCTTCTACACAGATTGATAATTGGCAAGACCACTATGCTACATTAGTAGACGGTCTAACTGATAAAGAAGGATTAAGAAATAGTGCACAGGCTGTATTTGAAAGAATAGAGTTTTTAGCTGGTAAAGATCAGATTGACTCAGCAGTATTAGACAAAGCAGCAAGAGAAATATCTTCTGATCTGTTTAACAAAGTTGGTATAGATGTTACTGCTTTAACAGTTAAGTTTATAATTCTAAATAATGGTGTAACAAATAAGAATGATGATCAGAATACATTTATGAAATTGTATGCTTCATCAGTACCTACACCTACATTTAATTTAGAAGATGTTCAAGAGATAGGAGTTGCAATAAGCTTACATGGTAGAACTGAAGATGGTAGAGTAAAAGCAAATCTTTACTATGATCAAATAGAAGAAGATGTAACTGAAGATACTTCAACAGGTCAAGAGACTGGTACTGATGTTAAGTTTAGAATTAAGAAGCTTGCACAACTAAATGCTGTTTTTGATAGCACTGTTGGTGCTACAGTATTTAGAAATGCTGAAGGTAAGTTGATCTATGCACATCAGATGCCTACATACAATTTAGAGAAAGTAGCAGAACTGAACTCAGAAGATGCAATGGATGAATTGTTAGATAATCCATTCTTAACTAAACAGTTTATGTTGACTGATCCTAGATTTAGAGACTTGGTGGTTAGTGGTAAGCTTAGAATATCTAGAATGGGTGGTGTTAAGTATACTAATCTAGAAGCAGATGAGAATGGTAATTTTAAAGCTAACAATAAACTAAAGGATAATAAAAATAATAAAACCTTTGGGGATGTTTCAGGAGCTGAGTTCCAAGCATTGGCAATTAACTTATACTTATCTGACTATAATAATTCCACTGGTGAATTAAAAGAAAGATACCATTTAGATGAAAATGGTAAAAGAGTTCCGTATGCAACATCATTGCAGAACATAACTGTAATATCAGAATCTAATACAGCAGACTTTGTTCCTCTTCCTGTACTTATGACAGTAGCACTTAAAAATGGTAAGTCAGAACTTACAGATGAAACAGTTGAACGTTTTGAAGATGCTGTAATTAGAACTGAAACAGAAAGAATAAACCGTGAGAAGTTTGAGAAAGAAGGGTTTACAGAGGATGAAGTTTTTGGGTATAATGATAGTGCTTCTGGTAGAGCATTTAAATTTTATAACGGTAGAAACTTACTTAGTAAAAGTAAAACTAGAGTTACTAAATTAAATTCATTAGGAGAAAATCAAGGCTTAGCTCTTAATGCAGAAGCAAGAAAAACTTTAGAAAATAGAAAGGAAGATGAGAGTCAACTTTTTATTCTTAGTAATGATCAGGTACAAAGATTAGATTTAAATAGAAGTAGACAAGTAGTAGGATCTATCTATACAACAGGAAAGTCTAATGAATTAAGTTCTGAAAAATATATGATTGAATATCAAGGTGTTCAAAGTTCAGAGAATTATTCTATTGAAGAGCTCCTTGCTTTATTAGGTGGTGACATAAGCCAGACAAAGACAAAACAGAATAACAATATGCTGTATCTTGGAGATACGCAATATTTTGTAAGAACTGGAGCAATAAAACAATGGTTGCAAGGAAAGCAAACATTTGACATTGCTACATTAAGAAAAATGAATTCTGTAGAGCAGCAAATGTTTGATGCTCTTGGTGTTACTGAGGTGACAGAAGAAGTAGATTTTGAACAAAAAGATGTTAATGATCAAGTCATTGAGATGTTTGAGAAAGCAGCAAATGAAGATCCTAACTTTGATTATGATAAAACAAAAGCTGAGATAGAGGCTGAATTAGGAATCTCAGTTAGAGATCTAATTAAAGAAAGACTAGAACAAGAGTTTAATGAGCATTTAACAATACTGCAGAATAACAAAACCTTAGACTCCGTTGATAAAAGAATTACAGGAACATTAGCAACTAGCACTGGAACAAACAATAAGATAACTAAGAAGTCTGCAGAGAGACTTAACCTTATTGCTAATAATCCTGATAATCATAATTTAAAACAGATCTTCTACAATGAGTGGTTGAATAGAACTTTATTTAAGCAAATACTATTGCAAGATCCATCTATGCTTTTTAAGAATTCTGTAGATGAAATTAAAAGAGCAAAGGCATTAAATGCTGCAGGACCAAGTGCACAAAGTCTTATTGCTGCTCCATATGTATATGATTCAGCAGGTAACATAAAATCAGGTCTTGGTGTAAACCATAAGGTGAACCACATTAGTCTTATGACTTTTGAAGACATAGAAACACCAGCACGTTTTGGTAGAAAAGGTACAGAGGATAAACCAGTTACATCTACTGATGCACAACTTTACTATACATCAAAAGCATTTAGATATTTAATGTTTGGTATAGGAAGTCTTAATACAGCACAAGCAAGAATTATGGATAGAGTTGATGCTGGAGAAAATATTTCTTTGGATGAATTCTATGGTGCAGGTATTACACAACAAGGATACAAAGCTCTTGGTGGTATAATGAACTCTAAGAAATTTGTATACTTTGATGGTGAGGTATTCTTGAAGATGTCTGCTTTTGTACTATCAAAGAATTTAACTTCTGATCCAGAGACTAACTTTGAAAAAGCTTTACCAGATACAGTTCATTTGCATAACCTTAGAGTTGCAATGGAATCTGTAGAAGCAAATGGTGTAGATACTATTGCAATAGCAGTACCTGCTTCTGCTTCTAAAACGGCAAAGAAAAATATAATTCCTAAAGAGGTAATCTTAAATCCTAACTTTAATCTAAGTGATCAAGCACAATATGATGACTTTGTGAATAGTGGATATGTAACTGACCTATCTGCTAAGTACATGAGATTACAGCAGATCACACCTTCTAATAAAGGGACTATCACTGATCCTACTCAGATAAAACAACTAATAACTAGTGAGCAAGATAATTCTGTTAGAGTTACTGTTGGTGATAAAGAAATGTCTTTGGGTGAAGTAAGGGCTTTATACAACAAAACATTGGGTGATAGGGTAGAGATTAAATACTTACAAAGAAGAAACTTAATCTTTGACTTCCAAAGAGCTCAAGATGAATTACAGGATAGTATTGAACTTGGTACGGTTACAGTTGATCTACATGCATTCTTAAAGTATGCACAACAAGCATTAGCTGCCTCTGGAGCTGGACCACAGTTTATGGAGATATTTGAGATGGATGAAACAGGATCACAAAAGTATGATCTTAACAATCCAATTACTCAGAATAAATTCCAACAGTTATTCTTAGCATTTTTCTCAAAAGGAGAAGTATCAGAAAAAGTTGCAGGAGATAGCTTTGCTCTTGTATCAAACTTTGGTAAGAAGTTTTATAAGAGAGCTCTAGCTGTTGATGAGGTTGGTAATCCAACAAGATGGGAGGTAATAAGAAGAGAAGACTATCTAAAGAATAGACAAGAGCTAGCTAAAACAGAGTATGATAACCAAGACAATAGAACCTTTGTTGGTCTACAGGTTGGTGATATATACTTAGATGAGTTAAGAATGAATGTAAAAGAGTATGACAAGAATGGTAATGAAACTGGTCTTACTTACTCTGAGACAGCAATGCCTGCTTGGGATGTTAGATTAAATAAAATTAAAGCTGACCAACCTATTCCAGATGTAGTTGCAAAAATGTTTGGTGTACGTATTCCTTCACAGGATAAGCACTCAGCTATTAACTTAAAAGTAGTTGACTTCTTGCCTGTAGAGTATGGTTCATCAGCAATGTTCCCTACTGAACTAGTTGAAATATCTGGGGCTGACTTTGATATTGATAAATTGTATACTCACTTTAAAGAGTTCTATGTAAAGGATGGAGAGTTTATTGAGTATGGTGCAACAGAAAATGTAGATCAGCAGTATCAAGAATACATAGACTACATGATTGCAGATGCTAAGAAGAAGGGAACTTCTATGAGCTATGCAGTTGATTTATGGAAGTCACGTGGAAGAATCACTGATCCTGCAAAAGTTAATGATTTATCTCTTCCTTCTGATAGTATTATAGGTGCACTGAAGATATTAAGCCTGCCTGTAACTAAAGATGAGTTCATTCAATATAAAGAAAAGTTTGACAGATTACCATATACAGCAGCACAAAGCAATGAGGCAATTAATCTTAAGTATGCTATGCTTGGTAATAAGGGAATGACTGAAGGTAGATTTGATAGACCTGTTGGTGCAGCTTATGAACCTGCAGTATTAGATCCTGTAGAAGAGGTATGGAATGAAATAGAAGAATCACTTCCAGAACTTGCAGATTTAGTAAGAGAAGAAGGTGTTATTATTGAAAGCCCTGTAGGTATGTATAGATCTTGGGTAAATAATAAAGCAGGAGCTGGAGCAATTGGTGCAGCGGTACTACCAAACATTATAGTTAACATGCTTAAGGAGTATAATATATCCTTAAGATCTACAAATAGATTAGGTCCTATTGCAGGTGGTAATATAAGCATCAATGATTATAATTATACATCATTTAAAGGTGACTATTTTATAGATCCAGCTACTGGTAAACCTCTAACTAGCGGTGATAGAAAGCAATTTGTTATTTCTGCATTGGTTACTGCAGCTACAGATAATGCTAAAGAAAGACTTCTTGGAAAACTAGGATTAAATAAAAATGCATTAGCTACAACAGTTGGATTAGTTAGTTTAGGAGTTGATCTTAAAACAGCAATAATGTTAATTAATCAACCAACTGTTAGAGAAATATATGCAAGAGCTGAAGCTGGTGAAGCATCTATGACTGCTCTACTAAATGAAGCTATAGATGAACTAGCTGCTCAAAATGATGATGCTATAACAAATGCTAAAAAAACAAAGGTAACTACGGACATGCTTATCAATGAGATAAGAAATCCAGGTGAAATAGATTCAACAGAAAAACTAGCTACATTATTGTTGTTTAGAAATGCAACTGTTTTATCTTCTACATTAGGTGATTTGCAAGTGTTATCTACAAATACTTCATTTGATTTTACTTCAATAGATGATATTAATAGAGCATATCAAAAAATGGAATCTGTAGGTCTATTTATGAGTGAAAAAGAATGGGCTGAATCTAGCATTCCTGTAGATGCCAGATCTTTATTTGATAAAAATAAAACATTCCAAGGAAGATATGCAGCTATCTTAGATAATCTAACTCAGACAATGCCATCTGTCTTTGTAACTATGTCTCCTACTTTCTTAAGATTTAAGAATGCAGCAATGCAAAATATACCTTTTGCTCAAGAGCCTAAAGTTGCTAAAGACTTATTAAGCTATTTTATAGTTAAAGCATATATGAAAGCTTTATCTGATAATGGTAATGCTAAATTAAATGTTTCTCTTGATAATGGATTTATCTATGATGAAATGGCAGGACCTATTACTATCAATAGTGTAGTAAATAATATTAGAACTGTACTTAAATCAAAAGGTCAGTCTAATGCATTCATGGATTTTGTTGCTAAAAAGGATACAAACAATCCAGCAAATAAAGCTATGATTAACATGCTTGTTGGAAAAACTTGGACCAATCTTAATGCTAGTCAAGTGACACAACTTCAAAATGGTTTACGTGACTTATATGCAATGCCTGAGCTAAGAGAAGATGTGAGACATATAATCCACTATTTAATATTAAAAGATGGATTACAATATGCTAGGGATACATTCTTAGATATTATTCCTGTTCCATTGCTTGATGATATATTAAATGTATCTGGTAGAGTTACAAATCTATTTGATAATGATAGAGTATCAGATGGTCAGTTTGTTTCAATGTTTGGTGATACACAAACAGAGCTTCTTAAAGAATGGGTTGAAGGCTACTCACAGTCAAGAGGTAATATATATTTCTTGAGTGAAATTAAAAGAAGACAAAGAGGGCCAGTTCAAGTAATAAAACAAAAGTCAAAAGTTAAAACTAGACAGAAGGCTATTCTAGTAGAAGAAAATGAAGAAGGCCAGTATACTATAGATATTAACGCTAACTTCTCTAAGACAAAGAAAACTAAAAAGGAAACACGTAAGAAAGGTAGATACCAAGACTTTGAACTTTCTATGAATAGAGAAAGGAATACAAAAGCAATTGTAAGAGCTGGTAGATTTGCAACTGCAAAACAAGATGTACCAAAGAAAGGTGGTGGTACACAAACTATTGACTTGATAGGATTTCCTATGATTATAAAAATGGATGTAGCACCTCCTGCAAAGCCAGGTCAAAGAAAAAAAGCAGATGTAAGAGAATTTAAACTTGTATATTTGTATACGCCTAAGCAAGCTGGTAATTATCAAGATATGATTGATTTCACTAATGAAAATATAGCTTATGGATTACGTGCAAAGTATGAAGAAGTAGAAGCTAAAGGATCTATGCAACAATATGATGCAGGGTTTGTACATGGTGATAGATCAGATTATAAATATCTTCAAGAGAAAAAAGATCAAAGAGATTCAGCTACAAATACTAGTGAAAGTAGTATGGAAAAATGGGCAGCAGCTGCTTCACAAGATCCAACAGGAATGGGTAAACCAGGAGTAAGAGTCAATGCTACAGATAAAAACTATACTGTAGAAAATGTAGCAGGCCAAACAGGTAATGTAAAAGTAACAGTTGAAGTTACAGATCCTACTCCTTCTCAGTTGGAACAAATACAAAGAATGAGTGAGCAGAATGTAGAAGAAGGTCCAAGTATAGACACAGAAGGGCGTAGTGTAAAAATAAAAGCTAAAGAAGATCCTAATGCAGATTACACTACTATAGAAACTGAATGGGATAACATAACTCCTGATGCAAAAAGAGAGATTTCAGAAAATAGAAAAATATCTAGTGTTGAAGAAGCAATAGCTGCATACAAAGCTAGTAATTCACTGTTTCCTATATCTCAAGAAGATTGGATGGAGACATTAAAAAATTGTAAGTAATGGCAAAATGTTTTAATAGAAATACTCCAGAGTATAAAGCACTTGAGGGTGAGTACGGAGATGTCATAGTTATTAATAGTATTATAGATAAGTGGCAAAAGAGTACAAACTCAGATGCTTTTCCTACTGTATACCAAGCAAAGAAGTATGTGCAAAATGAAAAGGTAAAGTTTGCATTGAAGCAAAAGAACTATGCAGATGCTATACTTGCAAATTTAAGTAATGCTGGACTGATCAGTAAGTTTAATGGTGACTACTATATAAATAATACTGAGGGAGATCAAGTTGTAGCTTTAGATAGAACAGTTGCAGAAAGTAATAGGTTGAAACTTTTAAAGCTTATAGACTTCTGGAACATATCTGCAGAATCTATCAATTTAGATAGAACTAATAAAACATATAAGGTATCTATTGATCCAGTAGTCTTTGGGCCCCAGGATATTATTCAAGAAAGTACTAATAAAGATCACACACATATTTTAGATATTGTTGATCACATGCAGGGAATATTTCCTCAGCTAGATATAAGAGTGGCTTCTGTAAAAGAGGCTAGAGAATATTATGACTCATTAGCTCCAGCAAATAGAAGAGGTGTTAGCTTTAATAGCCTTAGAAGTTACTATGTAAAAGGAGTGGCATATATTATAAAAGGGAGAGTGAATGCTGATACAGCAGTAGAAGAAGTACTTCACCCATTTGTAGATGCTGTAATGATCCAAAAGCCAGCATTATACAGATCTTTGTTAGCTGAAGCAAAGCAGATGTTTCCTCAACTCAAGTTGCAAATAGATGGTACATATACAGCAAGAAGAGGGTTTAATCAGCAAGATAGAGATATAGAGTTAGTTACTCAAGCATTATCTAGACACTTCAATAAAGAATATGAAGAAAGACCCACACTAACTTGGAAGCAAAAAATATCTGAGCTTCTCAAATTTATCCTTGATGTTATAGAAGACCTTAGTAAATATATTGCAGGTCAAAGAATTCCTGTTAGAGCTAATATGCTAAGGTCTGATAACACACTAACTAATCTAGCTAAGCTATTAAACAATGATGCTCTTGAGTTTAGATTTGAAAGGGAGGATACTACAGGAGACAGTAGAGTTAAGTTTTCTTTGACTCCTGAAAGAAAGACACAAGCAAATGAGCTAGTAGCACAATCTACAACAGATGTACAAGCTAAAAGAGTTGCTCAACTTACAGGATTAGATATAGATAACAAAGAAAGCTTTGATGATTTTACTGTAGGTAGTACACTGACTGGAACTGACACACCTTTAGTTATATTAAATAAAGAAGATCATAAATACATTAATGTAGAAACAGGTGAAGTAAATGCTTCAGTTACGGGTAGAATTAAAGGTAATCTAAATGATCCTGAGAATAAGTATAAAATTAATAGAGATATAGGAGATGACTTTGATGTCATTATGGAGTATCTAGCAGTTATGCCTATGTCAGAAGATCCTGATGTTGAAGGCCTCAAAGAAAAAATGAATGTTCTTAATAAAGAACAAGTTGTAAGAGCTGTAGATCAAATACAAACTATACTTGCAATGTATAGAGATCAGGGTGCGGTTGTTATCCCACAGGTTGTTATAACAGATGCTGCTACATCTACTTCAGGAACAATTGACTTGCTTGTTGTACATACGGATGGATCATTAACAATAATTGATCTAAAGACTAGTAAGAACTCTATAAAGGAGGATGCATACTCTAATAGAAAGTATCCTGTAAATGAAGGAAGTATTTTCTATGATCCTGCTCTTCCTAAATCAATGCAACAAGGGTTTACAACTAGAACACAACATAACCTTCAAGTAAATACCTATAGAAGAATCTTAGGTAATATGGGTTATGAAGTAAGTACTGATTCACAGACTGTACATATCAAGGTAGATCTTACAGATGATAAGGTTGTAAACTTTAGAGTAGAGGGTACTACATATCATAATCCAAGTATGATGGCTCACTTTGTTGATCAGGTTGTGCCTATCAATGAAGATACTTTTTATAAAGATCAAGTTGAAGAAGAGGCTGATCCAAATAGATTGAATGAAGATGAGAAGCAGCCAGATGGTGAGTATATAGAGAATGATATATATCAAATTAAAAATGATGTACTCAAGTCATACCAGATAAAACTTGTCACAAGAAGACAAGCTTTAGAAACACTTCAAGATAGACAAAAGCAAACTACTAATGTAGAAAAAATTATAGATGCTCTTGACAGAGCAATATCTGATATACAGACAGCAAGAATGGAGGGTAAGTCAGATGTCATCTATGATGAGCTATTGCAAAGATCTATAGATGAAATGGAGGATTTTATAGAGTATATAAATGACCCCGTTCAACAAAATAAGATGGAGTATATTGATAGAGTTTTAGCAATGGAAGGTGTTGCTAGATCTTATCAATCTCTAGATAATGTACAGAATCCAAAAGGTGTTCCTTTAGGAGCAACAACAGAAGGTTTAAGAAACAAACTAAGAACTCTTAGTGACCAAGTTCTAGGTGAGGGTGCATACAAAGAAAAAGGTTTAATTAATTCAGGGATACAAAACTATGTATTAGAACTATACAGAACTAATACAACAAATGCAGATCTAACTGAAGATGATATAAGTGCAATTATTACTGGATATGATCTTTCTGGTAATGTTAAAGCTATGTCAGATATAAGTACATTGAGAATGGGAGTTAGTGATTTGGCAACAAGTCCAGATCCATTATCTCAATTGTTAGATAAACTTTATAAAAGACAAGTACAAAAGACTTTAGATTTAGCGGAAGAAAGAGCAGATGAAATTAGAAACAGAGCAGGTAAACTTGCAAAGCTTTCACCAGGTGGTAAAGTAGATTATAGTTTCATGTTGAACTTTGATGAGGATGGCAACTTCTTAGGAACTTATGTAAAGAAAATTGGACCACAGTATAATGCACAGTGGACATCACTTAGATACGATGAGCAAGGTGAGTCTATATTTAGACAGCAGTATATCTATAAAGATAATTTAGAAGATTACACTGATGAAGAGCTAGCTTTTAATAGAAAACTATATGAGAAAAGAAAAGCATATAGTGATTTTATGAGAGGTGAAAGAGTTATTGATGGTCAACCAGAAGATGGAGACTTCCACAGATATACTAAAGAATATAAAGATGCAAGAGAGAAACTTATGTACTTCTCATTATTTGCAAATAAAGAATCTGGACGTTGGAAGTTTAAAAGAAGTGCATCAGCAAGACAGAAGAGAGAATTCTTAGATAAGTATCATAGAGTAGAACCATCAAACTATATTGCTAAAAATGCAGATGGATCTCCTACTGGTGTTGTAAAAAGAATGGACAGTGGTTATGATGGTGGAGGAATAGGTTTTGTTAAGTCTGAGTTTGTTGAGGTTAGAGATATAGCTAGAAATGGTACAGTCATGGTTAGTGATAAGTATCAGCAACTAATGAATCCTAATGCTAATGACTCACTAGCATTAGCTCAAAAGGAGTTCTATTTAATGTACATAAGATTATTTGAAGATGATCTATTGAAGAAACTACCTTCATCTGTACAATCTAAAATGCTTGGTAACTCTTTAATCATCAGAGAAAACTTTGTTGATGAGATTAGAAGAGAGGGCGGTCTTATTGGTAAACTTACAGCTAAAGCAAACAGAGGTTTTAAAAATCTTATAAGTACAACTACTAGAGTAGAAAAAGTTATAACTGATGAGCAGGGTAACTTTATTGAAGACACTCTTCCTATTTTTTATGTAGGAAATACCAGAGATGAAAAGAGACTAGAGTTTATTAATGATAAGATCAATGCACTAAAGCAAGACTTTGAAAATAAAAAGATTAAGGTTGGTCAGTATAAAGAGGAGTTAAATCTTTTAGAGAGTGAAAGAAACTCTATCCAAGCTGCACCTTCTAAGAATGAACTTAGTCTTGATATGGGTAAGAATCTTCTGCTCTTTAATGGAATGGCTCAGAACTATGAGACAATGGGAGAGATTAAAAACACTGTCACAGCTATCATTAAAACAATGGAGAAAAGAAAGTATACTCCATCAGGCTTTGCAAGTGTTGTTGATGCAACTAAAACTGCAATAGGTAAAGGTCAGATTACTGAGATAGGGGCTGACTATGAATCTAATATTGTAAAGAGAGCTAAGAAGTGGGTTAACATGGTCTATTTTGATAACAATAAGAAGACTAGAGGATTCATGGAGAAAGTTGCTAGAGGTTTAGTTTCATATACTTCTTTAACATATGTGGGTCTAAACTGGTTTGGTAACATCAATAACTATGCTATGGGTAGACTTAACAACATGGTTGAGGTTGCTGGTGGTAGATACTTTGATCCAAAAGCTTATGGTAGAGCTGTAATAGAGTATAATAAATCTATACCTCTAATGATGAGAAAGCTAGGTGATGAATCAACTTGGTCACCTATTATTGGTGGTGATGGATATAAGCTGTACAAACCTGCTAGTAAATATGAAGCTGTAGCTGATTACATGAGAATGATGGATGCTAAAGCAGATATACGTGAGCAATCATCAGAAGGTCAGAAAGGTCTTAGAGAAAAAGCATTCTCTGCAGCCTATATGTTCCAGGACTCTGCAGAATATAATGTTCAGACAAAAGTTGGTGTGGCAATAATGATGTCTACTACAGTTAGAAATCCTGAAACAGGAGAAGAGATGTCATACTATGATGCACTACAGTATAATAGTCAAACTGGTAAAGTGACTCTAAAAGAAGGATTCACTGAGCTTATAAGGTTTAATGAAAGAAGAACTGATAGTGACGGTAATCTAATTACACAAAGTTTATTAGATGAGAATACTAGATATGATGTAAGAAACCAGATCCGTGAGGTCAACAAACAGATTCATGGTAACTATGCATATGCTGATAGAATGGTTATTCAAGACCATACTTTGGGTATGCTGGTAGCACAGTTCCATAAGTGGGTTGTGCCAGGTTTAGATGCAAGATTTAGAAAAGAATACTACAATGAAAATCTTGGTTGGGTAGAAGGAAGATACAAGTCTTTTGTAAATGTGATGGCTTACATTATTAAAGCAAAAGGACAGATAGGTAAAGCTTACAGAGAGCTGGAGTTCCAAGAAGGTAAAGAAAAGACTGATAATAAAATCAAAAACTTCTATAGATCTCTTGCAGACTTTGGTATTGCAATGTCAAGTTTTGCTATGGCAATGATATTAGCAAATCTATTTGAAGATGATGATGACGATGATACACAATCAAGAACAAGATTAGAGAATGCTTTAGTTTATCAGTTTAATAGACAAGCTAGAGAATTTATGTTCTTCTTCCCAGTTGCTGGTGCAAGTGAACAGTATATGATGGCTAAGTCTCCTATTCCAATCATGAGATCATTAGGTGAGTTGGCTGGTGCTATTCAAGCAACTGGTAAGTTTGGACTAGCAAACATGGGATACTATGGTCTGTTTGAAGAAGATTATGATATTACAAAAGACACTAGAGTTTATTATCAAAGAACTGGCCGTAAGGGTCAACCAAAGATTTTAAAAGAGTGGGGTGATGTATTACCATTGATTTATATGTACAACAGATGGCAAGCATATGATACAGTCAATGATTTCTTTGTTAAGTAATGAGTAGATCAGATAAGTGGAGAATAGAACAGTACAATAGAAACAGACCATATTCAGAATGGGTGTTCACTATAGAAGAATTGTGCAGAAAGATTAAATGTTAGTATGAAAAGTATTGTAGATATAATAAAGATAATTTCTGATAACTCTAAGGTTATCATGCTGGTAATAATAGCAGTATTAATAATGCTCTTTTTACGCCAGTGTGAGTCAACACAGAAAGCTAAGGATGAAGTTACACGAATAACAAACAATAATACAGCTCTTACGGACACATTAGAACACTACATAGATGAGAACGGTTTGCTCAACGGTGAGATACGAGGACTAAACTTAACCATAGATGAACTAGGTGATGAGGTAGAGTTTGAAAAAAACAAACCACCAATAACAATAGTGAAATACAAGACTGAAATACGAGACAGCATTGTATTCACACCTGTGATTGAACAAGTGTTTGACACACTGTTTATAGCAGAGAATCCTGATGGCCAACAACACGTTGTGAAATATAACGATACAACTACATTTGGACAGAGCTACAGGATAGTTGACTTTAATATGCCCATATTTGTCCATGATAGTCTACTCTATGGAGGCAAAGCAAACCTTACTTTAAGACAAAATATTTGGCTTGAGTCAACACTCTTACAAGACAGAAAAACCAAAGAGGTGTTCATCAATCTGAAGACGGATTACCCTGGTGTATCATTTAATAATGCATCAGGAATCCTTGTCCAAGATGATGAGGGCCTTAAAAAGTTTCAAAGAAACTCACGCAAGACAATAGGATTAGGAATACAAATGGGTGTGGGAATGACAACCACTGGACAGTTTAGAAACTACGTTGGTGTAGGGATTCAGTACACACCTAAATTTTTACAATGGTAAAATGGCAATTGAGAAAACAGTAGTGATAGTAAAAAAAGAGGAGTATGACAGACTTAAAAAAGAACATCATACTCCCCTAGATTTATTTATAATAGAAGGTATCTATTACGTGATTGGTACGGAAGATGAATTAATTACAGCAAAGGTTAAACCCTTATACACTGCAGACTAATTCTTCTTTCTCCAAGGACAGTGCTTGCAGCCACTGCCACAACACTTGCCCCTGGCAAGATGATACTTCTCTGTCATAACCATCTTCCCATTCTCCCAATAAAAGTGGTCAGGGTGATGTTTAGGTTTGAGAAATTCTCTAACATATAAATCATGTATCCAATCCTTCTTCTTACTCATGATTACTTAACTTCACAAGATCCACCAGCACATGCTAATTCACCTGAGAGATTTGTATTATCATCATCTTCAACTATCTTTGTAAGATCAACATCCATTAAAGACTTAACCATCTCATTGAACTTTCTTTTTGAGATGTCTTCAAATGGAGCTTGAGTATACGTACCACCATCATAAGGCAATACAGACAATCCATTATAATGATCCCTATTCTCCCACATCCATTGGCCTGCCATCTCCCAATCTTCCTTTTTAAGACTTACAGTAGCAGAGACATTGTGAGTATTACTTCCAGATCTATGACCTGGTTTAACCCATTCAGTTGCAACCTTTTTAATTCTTTCAAGAAGTGCAAAAGGAGACTCTGTTCTAAGTATAGATCCTTCAGGAGCTGACTGTGGAATACTGATTACAGCAGTGTCATGACTGCGGAATACACAATCTTCAACTAACTCTGGGTGATTATTTACCAGATAAGTATAGATAGATTCATTTTTACCTACACGGATTCTTCTTACATAATAATCATTATGCCAAGCATGAATACCAGATGACGTACCTAAAGTTAATGAAGTTGTACCAGCAGGTTTTACAGTGGTGCATCTTGCTGACTTATTGATACCAATAGCTTTAGCTACTCTTGTATTTTCTTTCTTTACAATCTCAGCAGCCTGGGTCATATCATAACCTAAGATTCTGCCTGATCCAATACCTGTCATGGAGATACCGATCAAAGCATCTTTTTCAGTAGTCTCTTGCCAAATAGGTCTGAGATAGTGGAAGTCAGTGTAACCAGCTTGTAATGTACCAATGAATGCAGCGGCCTTAACTCTTTCATTAAGATCCTCTTGTGATTCAATGGTTGATACATTTACTTCACACAAGTTACAGAATTGGAATGGACGTAGTGCAATCTCACAACATGGATTAGTTCCCCAGTCTTTATCATTGTTAAGATAAATACCAGGCTCACCAGCTCCAGATAACTCAACACGTTTCCATAGGTCCATAAAGAACTCTTTGGTGATTTTGTGTCTCATTAATACTGCAGAGTTATTAGCACGGCCACGTTGTGGGTTTAGTTCCCACCATGATCCAGACTTACAAGAAATCATTTCACTATCATCCGCACTAAATAAACTAATTAATGCAGCACGTCTGATACCACCAGCTAAGACAGCATCAGCAATGTAGCATACAATATCATGTACTTCTAAAGTAGAAAGTTTGTCTCCATCTTCTTTACTGTTTAAAATGCCTTCTATTTTAAATAGACATTCTTTAAGTGGCTGAGGCCCAGGAGCTTTACCACCTGATGTTACAAGTCTAGCACCTTTGGGTCTAATATCTGAAAAGTCAAATACAATCTTAGATGATCTACCATTTAGATAGGACTTCATTAGAACTTTTACTGCGTCAGCCCAACCTTCTATAGAGTCACTAATCACATATCTTTTTGTTCTCTTCTTATAAGGTTTATTGATAGGAGGAAGCTTTTCTACATGATGCTTCTGTACAGAATAACCAACACCTGTCCCACCCAAGAGTAGAAACATAGTTTCACTGAATGAGTAAAGACTGTCTATAGGTAGATAAGCACAGTTGTATATTCTATTAGGACTAATTTCAATTGGTTTGCCACCAAATTGCATTGATCTCATTGATGGTAAAATCTTTTTATCATATACAAGTTTGTATACTTCATCTATCTCTTCTTTGAGAGTAGGAAATTTTTTAATGTGCATTGCTTTGTTTCTAGTAACAAGCTCATCCCAAGTCTCCCTTCTTTTAAATTCAGGAAGATACTTGGCATACTTCATATGGACAGTGATGTCACTCAGAATTTGGTTATTTAAATTCATGTCAAGTTATTTTAAATGTTAAACAATAAAGAAAAAAATACCCCCAAGATTTGGAGGTAGTAATAATATACCACTTTTAATTATGATATAGAAATGTTTATATAGGAAAATTTAATAAATGCTAAACCAAGTTCAATACTGAAGGCAGGATGCCACTCAGAATCATCTTCCGCTATCTTGGTTTCATGTTGTGAAATAGACAAGCCTAATAAGCATGTCTTAGGTAGAAACTCTACAAAAAATTGATGTCTTTTTAATTTCATTTTATTTCTGTTTTATATTTAATTTTTGTATATTATATGTGTACCTCCTTTAGATAGGTACTATCATATTATATATTTATAAAAATGGATTGGAATATCATTGGAACGATCATTGTTACTGCCCTAACAGTTTTAGGGAGCAATGAGGCATTCAAGTTTTACAAATCCAAACTAGCACTGAAAAGCAAAAGTATGGATTTACAAGGAGAATACAAAGAAGACCTAAAGAAAAGAGTACATAGGTTAGAAATTCTTTTGTCTGAGTCTTCTAAAGAAAAGGATGATCTACGTATATGTATCATTACTTTAACAGAACAAGTTGCAACTCTAAGAGAGAAAGTTAAGTTTCTTGAAGCAGAGAATGAGCGTCTTAAAAAATTATAACTATGGCTAAAAAAGCAAATTCAAAAAAGAAAATGACCAAGGGACAAGCTATGTCCCACAGTACTAGACTTAATCAAGCATTAAAGTCTTTATCTGTATCAGGTACACAACTTAATAGTATTCTTCCAGTTCAGAGAACTGTAGAGTATCCAGAGTCTTCTGCAAAGGTAAGAGGTAGAGCTACAAAAAAGTCAGATCAAGGTACTAAACCTGTACAAAAATTATTGTTACAAGTAAGTGATCCTGGTAAAGCTCCTACTGCTCCTAAAGCACCTGAGCAACCTAAAGCTCCAACTAATCCATATACTATACCAAAGAGTAAACCCACAACAACGTATCAAGATAGATTAGCTGAGATAGAAACAAAACTTAAGGCTACTAAAAATAAAGAAGAACAAGCAAGTTTAGAAAAAGAAGCAAAAGCAACTAAGGAGGCAATAAGTGAGATTACTAATTCAAAAGATAAAACAGTTTCAGCACAGGTAGCAGAATATACCCGTTATACTAGTAAAGTTTTACCACGGTATCAGCAAGATTACCAAGCTTATCAAACTAATTTAAGAGATTTTAATGATAGAACCTTACCAAACTATAACATAGCTAAGTCTCAGTTTGATAGTGCTCAGAGAACTAACACGCAAAGAAAAACTCAATATAAACGTGAGATGGCAAAGTTCATGAATGCTCAAACAAGAAAAGGTAAGACAGTATCAAAAAGTAGAACAACCAGATCATCTAGAGGATCAAGATAATAGTATTATGAGATATAGAAGACCACAAATGAGAGCAAGAAAAGGAATGGAGACAAACCAAAGAAATCTTGGGGCTCAGAATAATATGATGCAGTTTGAAATGCAGATGGCTGCTCAACAACAAATGATGCAACAAAAGATGATGCAGGATTTGCAAATGCAAAACATGTTGTTAAAAGATCAGAATGAATTACAGAGAACTCAAATTGAGAAAATGGATCTGATTAATAGTGCAAGGACAACTAAGAAACAAGTTGGCCCAATGAACTCTCCTAAAAGAAAAGGTGGTTCTAATACTAAAAGAAGAAGAGGTCCTATTGAGATTGTAACTACATCTGGTCCAGGTATGTCTATGAGACATGGTGGAAGTAGTTGTGGTCTTCCTGGTGGAAGGTATGATAAGAGAAGAATGAGGTAATCTAGATGTTTTTTTGTATATTATAGTATAAGTATAAAATAAAAAATTATGGCAAAGAGCACTACAATCAATTGGATTAACAGCTGGAAAGCTCCAAATAAAAAACTTAAATATGAACTCTTACTAAGAATTGGTAAGGTTACAGTATTTGAATTTAATCTTTGTGTACGTTGTGATAGAGAAACGTGTGACTCAAAAAGATTTAGATTTGTAATTTTTAATGTAGGATTTGAAATTTAAATAGAACCAATATGAACTTAGAAAATTTTGACGGATTAAAGAATGTTAGTGTATCTAATGGTAGATCACAAATGACATTTTGTGCTAACTGTAAATCATGCCCAGCAATTGACATCTCAACTGAATCAGACAAAGTAGTTGTAGGTGGAGATGAAGAAGGGTATACTTTTTTTACTAAAGAACAATTCAAATTGTTTACTGATGTAGTTAAGTCAGGAGCATTTGATAAGTATATGACAAAGAAGTGTGCTTGCGGTAATACACAAGATCCTGATGGAAATTGTGATGGTTCACACGCAAAGTAATAGTTATGGCTAAGAATTGGATTAAAGATGCAATAAAAAAACCAGGTTCATTAACTGCTGCTGCAAAGGCAAAAGGAATGAGTATATCTGAGTATTGTGAAAATCCACCATCTACTAAAGCAAAACGTAGATGTAACTTAGCTAAGACATTAAAAAGTTTTAAGAAAAAAGAAGGTGGGCAAGTACAGGGATGTGGTTGTCCATATGGAATGGAAATGGGCCCTAACGGGTTACTTTAAATATTAATAATAAAAATTAGAAATTATGCCAATGCACATTAAAGGAGGCTTTAAAAGTAAAAATGGCCTTGTAACTTATGGAGATGGAGGAGCTTACGGAGCTGGACCAGCTGCAAAAAGAATGATGAAAAAAGCTAGTAAAGGTTTAGAAGCTTTAGCTGCTGCAAATCCAGAGCTTACTTATAAAAAGAAAGCTAAGTATGGAACTTCAATGGATCCAAAGAAAATGAAAAAGGCTAAGTATGGTACATCCATGAAGCCTAAGAAAAGATAATTCATGGCAAGAAAGATAAGTGCATATGAATTCACTGTAGTCACTAAAAAGAAAAGACCAGGAGTTCATGCCAAAACCAAGACTAGTAAAACAAAAACATCCAAGAACTACAAAAAGAAATATGTAGGTCAAGGAAGATAAAGTAATATTATGGCAACAATCACATCAACACTAAAATTAGCAAGTTTAAGTTATACTGATATCCTTAGTATTACTGTTGCACCAACATTGAATGTAACAGATCCTACTAAGAGTGGTACTATAACTACTATAACTACTACTGATCAAGAGATTGTTGACCGTGCACACACTAAAGATACTTATGTCTTTGTTAGAAACACAGGGTCTACTAGTACAGGGGGTAACATTCTTGTTACTGATGATGATGGCACACCTAATAATATTGCTTTATTAAAACCAAATGACTTTGCATTCCTTCCTATAAAGGCAGGTGTAGGGATGAGACTAAAGTATGACACAGCTGCTACAAGTGTAGAGTGGCATTACTGGACTAGAGAGTAATACTATTTTACTATGGATAAGAATACTCAAGCAGGTGGATCACAGTTCTTAGGAGATCCACCATCCGTTATTTATAAATTTTATATTGCTGCAAGCACGGAATGGGTATATTATAAATATTCAGATATACTTGGTTTTGATACTCAAGCAGGTGCAAACAGTGTAGGTATATATTTTAAAGGAGCTAAAGATGTAAATGCTAAAGATCTTGTTGAAGTTAATTTTACTGGCTCAACTGTAACTGAAGAAGAGGTTACAGATATGCTTATTAATGCTCCACTATATCATCAAGTACATAAGTCTACAACTGCAATTATCACAATTGTTAGTGATGAAGTAGGTAAATCATTAAGACCTGAATTTACTACAGCAACAGTTACATTTGGTACATGTTGTTCTGGAGGAGGTGGTGGTACAGCCATCACTGTAAAAGATGAAGGGGTTACTAAGACAACTAACCTTGCAAGTTTAGACTTTACTGGAGGAGGTGTAACTGCAACTAATGTAGGACCTGATGTTACAGTAAATATTCCAGCAGCAGCAGACCGTAGAGAGCAACGTGTTAATCATTCATTATACATTTCAAACTGGTCTGTATCTGATTTTTATTTATTTCCATCTTTGTTTAGAACTGTAATATATTCAGCAGTTACTGGTACTGGATTAGCTTATGATCCAGATGATATCTTTGGTATATTTCAAGGCAGTAATTATCAAAGGGCAACAGCCCCTTTTACCAAGATTACTTTGTATTCAATGTGTAAATCTGCATTAACCGCTGCAGATATTGCAGCATTAGGTACAGGAGCTGCCGTTAAAATTATTCTTATTAGATATACACCAACTAACGGTAATAGTCTTATAACATTTTCTAAGGAAACACTAGATGTTCTAGATTTTAATGCAACAGCACAAAGACTACAAAAAACTGAATCTAGTAGAACTTTAACTACTCCCTTAGCTATGGGTGATTATTGGGGTATTGCCTATGAGTTTACAACTACAAGTGGTTCTAAGGCTGGAAATATTACAGACTTAGCAATACAAACTACTGCTATGGCATGGGCCCCATAAAAAAAGACCAGCAGGAAAATGGAATAAACCTGCTAGCCTTTTTCAGTAAATATAAAATGTTGGTTTTATACTTACTTCTTTGTTTTCCTCTCTCTTAAGAGGCCTTCAATAATGATCAAATAGTTTATGGCATCTCCTAGTTTCTCATTAATCAGTTCAACAGATGGTTCTTCATCTGGTAACTTACTAAGGATTGACTGAATAGATTCTAGATGTTTAGCTAGGTAATTCCAAGCTACCTGTTCAGGTTCTGATTGAAATGAAAAAGCTGTTCCATTTTTTAGTGATTTAAAAACATCTACATCATTTGCATATTCATCACGCTTGATGTCAAAGGTTTCATCAGTCCTCCTATATATATGTTGTAATAAATTTTTAAATTTATCTAGCTGCATATTTATCAGCATTACGAATTGTCTCAGCATTTCTTCTCAGAATTGCTTCACCATCCATATCAATCTTGCTTAGATCAATATTTGGTTCTTGACTTAAATTTACATTAGAAAGATCTGGTTCTTTCTCAATCATTGGTTTTAAATTTTCATTCATTTTTTGAAATTTAAAGGGTTAATAATTAGTCACCTTTATTAAGGTGTTTCATCCACAAGTAGTAACATAGAACTATAACAGCTACTCCAGCAAAAGCTAATAATAAGAATATAGGTTTATCAAATTTTTCACTTAATATAGCTGGCCATCCCATTATAAGTAACCACAAAGCTACTAATAAAGAAGGATTATTCAAAACTTTGTTTTCAACTTTAACAGTGATTTCCTTTCTTAATAATCTAGATAATGCATCTTGCATATCCTTACCGTAGGCAGGTTGCTTATGAGTAGTGCCATCCTTTTCTCTAATGGTTACATTGTATTTGTAGTAACCTGGGTTACTTGAACTCTTTCTTTCAAGCTCACATTTTATTGCTCTTCTTTTTTCTTTCATATTAAAATATATATCTAATTGTATCTAGGTCAAAGTACTTTGCATATATAGATTTAAAATCTTCAAGAAGACGTGCTTTCTGTTTAACTGGATACCTCATGATACCATTGTGATTCTTAACCTCATCAGAGTATTTCATTAATTCTCTTGCTTCTTCACTTGATCTATTCATTTGGTATACGTGATTAGTTAAGGCAATAACTTCACATTTATTTTCACCTGCGTACTTCTTGACAAATTTAAATAAATTATCATACTCTTCCCTCCAACCTGGATAAAAAATTAAAGGTGAATAATTTAAATGTACTTCCCACCCTAAATCCTTTAGTCTATTTACATCCTTTATTCTGGATCTTATCCCTTGCATCTTTGGTTCTAATATAAAAGAATACTTCTGAGGCATGAGACTTACACGGACTCTAGGCTTTTTATTAAAATGGTTAACATCTAACTTTAACATGTGAGGATACTTAGTAGCCATTGTACTATTAAGTTGAGGATGATCATCATACCTCTTCAAGTAATCCATTAACGGTTCTGGCATATGCTTCTGCATCAGAACTAAATCTGAGTTACAAGCAATGTCTACCATTGTATACACAGGGTCCTGTTGATTGGGCACTTTATTATAAGTCTTTTCCCACTCAACTACAGAGTTAAAAATGTCATCAACATTTGTATTAACAAATACTCTATGACCATTATATCTAGACATATAACAATAGGTGTCTACACAACCTCCAAAGCATCCATAGATGATATTGGGTGCTATGCAGTCACTACTATTATTATTTGTTTTGGTTACTAATGTTTTTGTTTTCTGGTGCTTTATGGCCATATAACTACAATATTAGAAATCCCAGTAGCAGAAGATAAAGTTTTTTCCATTTCCTTTATCTTTCTTTTCTTTGGTTTTTTCTTTGAGATCCTTTGGCTTACCATTGGATTTCTGTTTCACCTTTTTGTCTGAGTTTTTCATTTATCTTCTTAAATAGGTTATCACAATTCCATTTACCACCACGATATGCAGCAGCTGCAGGATGAATTACAAAATGTTTAGTGTGTCTATTGTCAATATATTTACCAAACACTTCAGACTTCTTACCTAAAAATACAAATTGTAAGTCATTATGATGTTTATTAAGAGTATTAATGAATACATCAACCATAAAATCTTTCCATATAGATACGTGTGAGCCAATATTATTTACCTCACATGTCAATGCAGTGTTTAACATAAGCACACCTTGTTTTGACCATCTACTTAGATCACAATCACGGGATGCATCAGGATACTGATTCTGTAACTCATCAAAGATATATCTAAGAGAAGGTTGTTCTTTTTTTGTCCTAGAACAACTAAATGACACACCATCTGCAACACCTTCTTGTGGATATGGATCTTGTCCTACAATAACTACTTTCAAATTCTGATAAGAGCACAATTCAAATGACTTAAATATATTTTTAAACTCTGGAGTAAACTTCTTTCCTTCATCACTACACTTCTTAAGTTCTACTAGAGCTGAGGTAAACCCCTCTGATATAATACTAGTTGTCATATGATGGCTCCAACCATCTGTATGTTTAAGTTTCTTGTCTATCAGCCCTGTTTGTATGGCTGCTATCTGCTTTGGTTCCATTTTTTAATTTTATTATATTATTAAAACATTCACGCCAATCATCTTCTCTATCATACGCTGCCTTTTCATAGGGATTATTATGATACCTGTATTGTTCATGATGCTCAGTATATTTATTCATATCCTGTTGAGCATGCGTGTATTCATGAATGATTGTTTTGCATATAAGTCTGGGTGTTCTGGCTGTATTGTAGAATATAATAATTATATTATTTTTAAAATCATATATACCATATTCAATAGGCTTCTTTAATTCCTGATACTCTACACATAGGCATACAGGTTCATTATTAAATGAATCTCCATACTTCAGCTCACACCAATTTAGAGCTAATGTAGCTATTGCTTCTACATCTGCTTTATTTAATCTCTGACCTGGCTTCATTAAAGTTATCCCTTACCTTATGACTAATAGGAATGGGTTCACCCTGTTCATCTATCCTTACAAAAGTAATATTTGTAGAAAGAATTAGATGCTGTCTTCCATTATATACATTATGAGATCTAGCTTCTAAAGCTAACTCAATACTTGTATTGTTTACTTGGACCACTGATCCATAAACTTTAACAAGCTGACCCTCTTTAGCAGGTCTTTTAAATATACACTTATCTATAGACACTGTAACCATCCTTGGTGTATCACAACATTGTGCTGCAAAAGCTGCCGCACTTGCATCAAGCCATGCTAATAACTTTCCACCAAATAGATTACCGTGAAATCCTAAGTCTGATTTTTTTACTGGATGTGTATTTAATAATTCCATATACATTTAGTATAAAAACATAATAGAGGCATAACCACAAATAGGCCGCATTTAATTATCCTCTGATGGATAAACCTCTACCATGCATCCTGACATGACTCAGATTATAATTCAAAATCAAAATCCTCTTCATCTATATTAAAGACAGGTGCTTCTTCTATCACAGTGTCTTCATCAAATTGTTGATCAAGAGTAAGTTGGTTTGGATCTATTGAGTCTGGTTCAACTTCATTTACATCAGTAGCTTGGATTGTAGATTGACTTAAGCATTCTGCAATCATAAACTCATGAAACTTTTGTTGATCAGACATCCATGATCTAGGGTGTGACATTTTTAATGCATGTGTAACATGATTATAAAATGCCCATCCTGTATCTTGTCCAATATTATAGTTATAAGATGGCTTGTTCATTTCTTTCTTAATGCAAGAAACTTGGCTACTATCTAATAACTCTTCTTCAATAAATAAACGTCCAACAAGTTCTGCCTGCTCCTTATTAGATAGTGATACATTTTTCATTGCCTCCTTATCATTAACAAGTTTAGTATAGTGCTTGTTGGCATTTTTAATCTGTGACATTATTTGATTAAATGCCTCAGAGTCAGCATTACCTGTATGCTTTCTTGCATAGGTTGACATGTCACCTGCTACCATTCCGTTGTTGCAAACAAATACATAGGCTCCAATACCACATTGAAATCTAATTTGTTTGTTGTAACTGTTTGTCCAGGCAAACATCATTCCTAACTCTGGATCTTGCTGTGATTTGATGTGGTAGATACCTTGCGCAATATTGCAATCTCCAGTAGCTTTATATTCCTCATTTACAATATCAAAACCATGAGTCTTTAATAGACTTCTGCTAGCATCAATAAGAAATTTATGGCGTATTACTGTATATGTGCTCCCATGATTTGGGAACTTAGCTGCAGCCAGATAATCTGCACTGCAACTAGTTGGTTTTTTGTATCCCATTTTTAATAATTTAGTTTCAAATTTAATTAAATTCTATTAGAAAAGCAATAGTTGATTGCTCTCCATTCCTATGATATTATTTATTTCTTTCTCAATTGCATTTAGATAATATGTTTCATTAATGTCATAATCTTCCCACTTTTTGTGTTCTATATTGTTCATTATTGTTTGCATCCATCTTCCAGATTCTAATTGTATTTCACGACCATCAGTCTTGTTTACTTTTATAATCTTACAACCATTATTAGAAATGTAATATCTATTTATTTTCTGTAGTTTTCTTTCTACAGGCAAATTGTGCTCAATAGATCTAGATACCTGCTGCCAGTTACCTTTAGACTTTCCACCTATACAGTAGTCTAATATGTTTCTATTGTGCTTAAGTGTATGTTCTGGTAAGGTTCCGTCAACAAAGTATGCATATAGAGCCTTTGGTATAATAAGCTTAGACTTATTTTTATGAAGGGCTAAATCTTCAAATTCAAATCTGCCTTTACACTTAGCTTTACCATTCTCATCTACTGCAATATAATTATTGACATCAGCAAGAACTAACTTAGAATATGTGCCGTGCTCAAGAACAAGATTAGTTATCTCTTCCCATTGCCTGCACACTTCTAGATATAAATCTTTTTTAGATCTAGGTATCACTGTCTCAACACCATCAGTATTTTGCATCAATGGTATAGCCTCTGGTATTGCCTCCATGATCATTTCATATAACATCATCAGGGTAAGCTGACCATTGATAGTAATAAACATTGTAAACTGAGGATCATACAGAAAAGAGTTCTTATCATTACTAAGACCATATGTACTGTTCAGTATAATTTTATATACATAGTTCATAGGATTACTCTTAGGAATCTTTTTTCTCTCTGTAAAGAACCATTCATACAGTTTACAGAACTGATCTTTTGGTAGGTGAGCTGGTGCAATCTTATTCATAATAGCTAGATTAGGATAAAAGCTTGCAACATCAGAAGACATAATTACATTCTCTTCATCTGATTCATAAACACCTGGTTTATTACAACCGTGAACACCACCCAAACCAAAGTCTGTTTTTACATCTTTGTAAATAACAGAATACTTAAAACCTCCTTTAGTTTGATTGGGATTTACCTCAACTGTCTTAAACTTGTCAAGCAGATTATTAAACTCAGGAGTATTAAACTTTATATAATCAAGCAGTATATCTTTTACTTTGATTACATTTCTATACGTCCTTAGCTTTTTTAATTCATACTTTGATATTCTTAACTCCTTACTTAGGTAGTATGCAAATAGTTCTTTACTGATCCGTGGTTCAGATGCACTATATAAGTTAATACCATACTGATCAGTAAGGTTCTTACGTAATGCAATCAAAGGTTTACACTGATTAAAAATTTCTTTTGTTGAGTCAACATCATTAATACAATAACTAATTATCATATCAAGTTGTTGTTGTGTATTTATTTTTGTATCATGAGGTAACGGCATGTCAACCATGTTGTCCCAATCCATACTATACTGAATCCATTTAAGACTAGATCTTTTAGCAGCATTATCCCAATGATTCAATTTAAAAACGTCAATTTGTTTTATAGACATATTCCATTCAGCATACTCTTGAAACTCACCATCATTAGATTTCTGAATGCAAGCTTGAGCATATTTATATATCTCATGTGCAACATCCTCTCCCTCCATGTCACGGAGTTGATCATGATGTTTAATTATATTGTGAGTTACCTGGGCATCAAACGCCAATCCATTATAAGATATGTGCCACTCCTTATTTTCTATATTTTGTTTTAGGAAATCAATAAACTTTTCATAATCATTCTGCAATTTACATACAGAATAAATATGTGTCTCATCTGTTTTGTAATGTTTGAATACGGCTACAAAACAGTTTGACAAAGTTTCATAATCCATTATCCAATGATTCATGTCATGTCAGTATTAGTTAGTACAAAAGAAAAGGGCCCATGTTGATAGGCCCTCTTCCAGTGAAAAAATAAATAAAAGGAGGATTTATAGGACCTCAGACCTATACCGCTGTAATCAACGGTTTTTCTGCAGTTCCACCAATGATATTACTATCACTTAGGAAGAACTCATCTAAGTCAAATGCATCTGGATTTACAGCAAACATGTCAATAATTTCTCTAATCTCTTCTTCAGTAACAATGTACTGCTCTGAACAAGTATCAACAAGTCTTCTTTCTTCTCTGAACTGTTTACCATTTTCCCTTGGTTTACCTTTTACAGGTACAGGATCTCCATTATCATCTAGCTTTTGTACCATATGATAACTTTGTTTCATAAACTTAGTAATAACAACCATCATCTTTTGTTCAGGTGAAAATAAACACTCTACATAAGGACAGTCATTAGTAATAGGAATAAGCTTAAAGCTTTTCATAGAGCCAAAAGCACTCTTGACTAGCATCATGCTCTTTGGGTTATCCTCTACATACTTTTTTGTTTTCTTTGCCATATCAGTTTTATTTAAGGTTACAAACTTAATTCATTTTTTATAATTTCCAAATCTTTTTCAAAGTTTTCTTTCTCTAAATCTGGTAAACTACACAGTTCTCCAACAGCTTGAAGATCCTCAGCTCTTATTGCTAGAAAACTTGCATAATCATCCCAATAATATTCAGGGTATAGATAACTTTCTACATATTCTGCAGACTTTCCATACTCTCCAAAGAATGCTATGATCTTTTCTTTAGTTGCTTTTTTAAATTTAGAATACTTTCCGTTGATAAATTTCTTGTAGTCAGTACCATAACCTTTAAGATTGAAAATATATACTATATTATATTTATCTATTTCATTTTTTTCTACATAAAACTTTGATGTCTCAAGAACACCATTACTAAAATCTATAAAGTCTTTCAAATTATCTTCATCTAAAGTATAAAGACAGAGCAATTTGCTCCTGCACTCACTATACTTTTCACCCCATGAAATGTATGTTTGTACAGGAACAAACCTTGCACCTTTTTTTATCCCTAATAAAGGATACAAAAAGATTTTACTCTTTTGAAAATATTCTTTATATAAACCTTCCACTACAAGATAACGTTACCTTTTGCAAATTGATAGGGTAAAGTATAATCTCTTTCATCATAGTGGTATTTGGCTTGTTCTAATACTTCATAGAAACCTGTGTACCACTCTGATTTTGTTTCATCAGCAACATCAAATGTGTATACTTGATCATAACTATCAATTACTACAAACTTAAAATTAATTTTGTAATCAGTAATGTCCTGCTCATGACTTTTTATCACCAGAGTAATGTAGATAACTGCTTGCATCCAATAGTTATAATAGTCTACCGTCTCTGCAAACTTATCCAATGGTTTAGATGTAGTCTTAAAGTCAATGATTGTAATCTCTTTTGACTCATGATCAATAACATATCTATCTATATAACCTTTTAAACCAAAGTTATGGTCCTTAAGATTGCATTCAAGATACTTCTCATTGTATGATTCAATTGGATCCATCTCAAAGTCAGTAACATTATCTTCTAGCAAACTCATCACTGTAGGATTGGCTTTGATAATATCTACTCTTTCATTGGCTTTAGATAACATATCATTATCTATCACATCTTTACCACTCTCAAGTAAGAACTTAAAATACTCTGCATTTTCAGTAGTCTGAATTTTGCTTAGTCTTTTTTCATCTTCTTTGAAAGATTGATATAGATTGTGTTCCTTTAATATTTGTAGAATCTCTAAACCAAGACCATTCAAATCACCAGCAGCAACCTTCTTTAAATCATTTAAGACTTTACGAACATTATCTGATGGTACTTTATTAGGGACAATAGAAAACTCTTCATGTAGTTTCTCTGGTTGCAATAACAACAGGTGTAACAACTTACCTTCAATGAGGTGTTTATCTGTCTTCTCTTCCCTTTCTTTAAGGATATAATCTTTATAAAAAAGTTGAGGTGAGAATAAAAGCTTGTTCAATGATGAGTAACTAAACTTATAATCCCCACTGTAAAAATTTTCTTCTTTTATTGGATCTCTTTTCATAATATAAAATAATTAAGTAGAAGAAGCACGGGCTTCCACAAGATAGTTTTTTCAATCTAACCCGTGCTCCTTTCTACAGCTGGAAATGATTCACTAAACTAAAATCTAAAAGGGTAAATCATCATTATGGCCTCCAGCATTAATAACATTGCTTAACCTAGTATCAGATTCATTAATAATCTGGTTAGCATATTCAGGTTTCAACTTTAAATCTGCAGGAGATAATGTAAATACAGAATCTTTATTACCTGCTGCACTGTAACCTTGAAGAACTCTTTTAAACATTGTATTAGCAATAACCTTTGATGCAAATAAAGTAAGACACTTATCATTACACATTTGCTTTACAAGGTAATCATATTGACCACCCCACTGACCAAGAGACATATTAACGTAAGCACTATACTTACTTCTTAAATGTTTGAAGTTAACCTGGTTCCAAACTTTAGATCTTTTCATACTCTCAGAATTAAAGGCAAACAATAAAGATAAAAATGTTTTAGAAGCTTCTTGATTACAATTAGCTATCATAGTCAAACCAACACTTACATTTTCCATGTCTTCAGAAACAACAAGTTTATGTATACTTTTAAAAGATTCTTTATCTAGTGGTATTGAATCTTCAGTGCAAAGTTCATTCAACTGTGTATCAGTTATAAGCTTATCCTTATTGGCCATTATAAACTTATATGTATCATAAGCCTCATTAGGTATATAACCAATATAAGCTCTAGGATTATTGTTCCTACATAAAGAATAAAAAGCTTGTAAAAACACAGTTAAAGGATCTGAAGATCCACTGTAATAACTATGATCAGCTAAAAGATATACATCATCACCATATATTGCTTCTACGCTTTGAAAGCCTTCAATAAATTCATCTTTCATCTCAGTAGATAATTTAGAATTATTTATAAGACTATAAATCTTTTGCTTTATATCTTTAAATAAAGCTGGAGCAGAATTCCAAGTTATAACCTGTAAAGAATCCAAAGTCTTATCTGATATAGCAATTAAATCTGCTTTAGATTTATTTCTAGTAACTTTAAAATCACATTTCTCTTGCAACAAAGATAACTTATCTCTTGACAAGGATAGTTTTGGTAATCTATAAAGATGATTCACATTATTAGTAATATAATCTGAATCAATGTGGTCTTTGTTTTCAAGCTTGACACCATTGATTGGATCAGCTGCAAGTATACTAGCACCCCATCTATCTGCAACACCTAGATAATAACCAAGATCTTCACCTTTTATATTATAGTGTTTTGAATTACCTATACATTTTATTTCAATTAACTTTCTCATTTTAAATATTTTTTATATTCAGGTTTCACATTCACTTTAAATACATATAAGTCTCTATTGTCAATTCTAATTTCTTTTCTTACAATAGATTCTAGAAACTTAAATGATTCACTATTCAATATGTTTGATTTTTCCATGTGTTGAATCATATCTAATGCAGACATATTGTAATACAGATCAAAGTCAGAAGCACTTCTCCAGTATTGCACATCTTTATTTCTTTTAATCCTATATAAAGAATGACCTATATCTTGACTTAACTGCCATATAAGATGTGGCTTATATTTATAATCAATAGTAGGAAGTATTGCTCCAATCATATTCCAATTATCCTCACCTCCAGATGACACCATAGATGAAATATCAGACATCAATTGTTCAGTGATATTTATCTTATTTGCAGACTGATGCATAACTTTTTGTACATCAAACACAGGAATACCATTAACTTCAGCTTCATATGCAACATTAACTGCAAGACCTGTGATTAAATATGAATCATAAGGCATGCTGTGATACATAACATTATAACGGTTAATCCACTCTTCAGCTTTTGCATCAAGTATTACTCTAGCCTTTACACCCTCTCTTGCATTTTCATTACAATAGTTATCTATCAAAACATTTCCAGTGTCAATTGAACTATAATTCCATAAATGATTAAACATGTAATTATGGTTAATGTTAACTCCATTTTCCCTTGAGGTATCTATATCAGTATGAGATACAATTATATCTGCTTTTGATAAATCTTTAGTAATAGTAATACTATGCTCTTTCAATGCAGATTTTATTCTATCATTTGATACAGGACAATTAGGAAGAACAAATGCTCTTTTATATAATGTCATGTCTGGTTGGACATCACAGTCAGACTTGTCAAGAATATTAATTAATCTTTTTGTTAATCTCTCTGACTCATCTATAAATACAGTTTCAAAGTTGCCACTTGAATCAACCATGACCCCATAAGGGTCACAGCTGATACCAAAGTGAGCAACTGCATCAGGATTAAACTCCTGGTGTACAGTTCTTGCCATATTACTTTACAGTCATTTTGATGATTTCTGGATTCATCATCATCTTGTTAAACTTCTGCTTGTTACCATTAAAGATTGTACGCACTACCAAATACTTAAGATCATCAGTAAAGTAATCCTTAGTACATAGTGAAATCAATCTATCAGTAATCTTCTGGTCAATCTTGTTTTCCTTAGAATAAACTACAGAATAGTTTGCCAATCTAGTAGCTAGAGTTGAAGCAATATCTGCTCTGTAATTGTCATCCTTTCCAACACAACTTCTAAGTTCACCAAGAATATACTGCTCATTATCATGAGTCAATAGATCTTTAGGTGTAACAAGCTTGTCCAGTTTGTTATTAATAAAGGTGGTAAACATAGATGCAAATGCATCACCAACACTACCTTCACCAATCATTTGAATTAGAGAAAGGTTATCCTCAAAAGATTCAAAGCTAGAAATAGCATTAAAGAACGTAGTAATAGATCTTGCATTAGTCTCTTGTGTAACCAACTCTGGATGTAGCAACAAGAAGTTAATACAACGTGTATCAATTCCTGCTTCTTCTGCCCACTTGGCCCATACATCTACATCAAACTTCAAGTTTGCAGTAATGTAACGAGTCTTTTGAGCTGAGTCAATACTATTAACCATATAGTCTCCATTATCTGGATTACTAGTCAATATGATATGCCAGTCTTTTGGAAGAGCCCAAGAGATGTAAGTTTGTCTATCAACCAACTCCATCACAGCCTGGATGAATCTAACATCTGCACGGTTCCAGTCATCAAGAAGAAGGATGCCTCCATCTTTTTTGTCTGCAATCCACTCAGGTGCACAGTAAGACATTCTATTCTTACCTGTCATTTTCCAACCTTGTCTCAGATATTCTTCAACAGCAAGTTCATCAACCCACTGTCCAACTTTCTTTGTGACAGAAGCATTACCAACTTGAGCAGCAGCTGCAGCTTTCTGTGCAGCAGTATATGTTAGATCATCAAGCTTCTTTGCAACTTGCTTTTCTTTATACATCTGAAACTGACGTACAGGAAAACCAACTAAATCACCAAGCTCTTCAATCTGTGCAAGATTAAGTTTAACAAAATTCAAATTGTTTTCTTTAGCCAATTCAATAACAGTAGAGGTCTTACCAATACCAGACTCACCTACAATTTCAATAGCTACAGGATTTTTACCTCCTTCTTGCAAGAATCTATTGTTCTCAATTATATGGTTTACAAAACCTTTTACTTCTTCAATATTCAAATTTACTTGTGCCATAATTATTTTAATTTAATTGGATTTTTAGACCTGGTAAGTCTTCATTAATATTACAACGAGAACTATGTACCCATAAGGTATTTTGTGGACAGTTCTCTGGAGAGTATGCTTCTCCGTCAGTTAAATATATAAGGGCTGTATATGTCCCTCTCTTTTCATTAAAGTGATCAATTACAGGTTGAAAGTCTGTACCACCTCTACCTTTGATCTCCCAATCCTTTTTTGGATTGAACTCTTCTACTGAATTCAAACGTGTATCACATTGTGCAACTGTAATCTTATGACCAGTCTTATGCATATGACACAACTCATTCATAAATTCCTTTAGTTCAGAACTAGATACTGATCCTGATGTGTCAACACCAACAAGTATATTATTCTTAAACTTAATCTTAAGTCCTGGATTCTCCGTATATCTTTTATTATGCTTACGTCTTAGCTTTTTAGTATATGATACACTAGAGTTCCCTACAAATCTTCTGAGATAACCTTTCCAATCAAACTTAGCAGGTTCAATATGTCTTAGTCTGCCAATCAATTCAGCAAGTTCACCTGGTATGTTACCACGCTTTTTCTCAGTTTGCTCTGCAGTTTCTTTTAACTGATGCTCAATTTGTTTTTGAACTAGTTTCTTTTCTGCTTCAGATAATTCATCAAACTCATCCCATGTAGTATGATCATATTGACTATCACCATTCATTTGATCCATCAAAGATTCTAATGATGGAGATGTCCCATCTTGCTTAGCCTGTTGTAAGAGTTCATAATACTTTGCAGTACCTGCTTTCTCAGGTAAATCTAACTCAGGAAAAGTATCCATAGTTATACCACCTTCTGGTAAATAATCTCTACCAATGTATTGATTGATTTCAAGATCTGCTGCAATATTAAATAGCTTATGATTATCATATCTATCTCTCATTACCAAGTGACCAAAGGATATATGAAGAAGCTCATGCTTCAACAAACCAATCCTTTTCTTATCATCTAACTCAGAAAAGAATGTTGGGTTAATAGATAGTTGAACACCTATACCATTTTTACTCACACCTGCAGTAGGTATGTCTTTACGTATAACTTTATTTAACCCAACTAAAAAGAGCCCGTAAAAGGGCTCATCTAGTATAAGGGTCTTACTTGCTCTAGCAAGTTGATCTGAAATATTTACCATTCTAATTCAAAGGTTATGTTTTTAATAAACTTATGATCTTCACAGATAGTCTTCATATAAAGATTATAAAGTTCATAGTGAACTATCTCTTTATCTAAATCAGAAACATCAGTTCCTTTCAGTTCTTCAAATACTACACTCCAAGGTTTACACAAGTTTTGTAAGTATACCAACCGTGCATCTTGATCTGCATCATCCAACATGTTTACATCACGACAATATCTATGCAAAAACATTTGTCTACGATGAGCACCAAGTGATTTTGCTAGACTACAAAGAACTATATCAGATGCTTTTGCATTCTTAAGATTAGCAATGCCAATCTCCATATCTTCATCTGAACCATTTATAAGTTTTTTATTACTGATATATAATTCTAAATTTAATTCAATCATTTATTTTCATTGTTTTTAATGCCCACACAGGCATCTTGTTTGTACTTATAATATCAAACCATTCTTTAGCAGATGGTATATAGTTATTACAATCCTCTCTTACATGTTGCTCACCAACATATCTAGTATATACAGTCTTACCATCTGAATTAGTAAAACTTTTTCCAAATACCTCTTCACATTCAAAGATACCTTCAGAGTGATGTCTATAAACTCTATGCATACTGGTCCCTAACCATGCCTTTGTAGCATCAAACCATTCATGTATATGTGTATAGTCTTCTGGTTTACCTCCAAACTTTTTTGCTGATGATCTAGCGTGTACTAACGGATGAGCCATTATCTAATGTATTTACAAAATCATCATCATGAACATTGTATGTATGTTCTTCTACAACTCTTTGAGAATGTTCAATTGTTATTGCACCTGTATCAACATCAATATAAAGACTACCAAAACCACCTTCATTATTAACCCAATCCCACTCTACATTTTTGCTAATCATATCATAAAATAGATCTTCAAAAACATTCATAAAGTTTTCTGGTATAGACTTGTTACCTTGATATTTAGAACGTCCATCTTTATCTAATGCATATCCACACACATCATCTATGCAACCATCATCACCACCACCTGAATAACTAATTTGTACTTCACTTAGTCCGTGGTCTTTTAGTTTTCTTAGTAGTAGTTTTTGTTCTATTGTTAATTTTTCCATTTTTCATTATTTTAATTTGAACTCCTGGGTTTTCCTTATCATACACATACTCTTCAAAACGAGGAATGATATATGTCATATTATCATCTTCTATCCATCCATGTTTTACCATGTCATCTTGAACTGTTTGTGCAGGATTTATATAATCAAACTTATGCCTAGAGCCTCTAAAAAATTTAAAAGAAACTATTACAGGTAGATCATATTTAGATAACTCTTTTGCAAAGGAAGCAGCATACTGTTTATAGTATTTAGCAGTATCCTTTCTATACTTCATAGTAGCTTTACTAGATATAAAATATTTACCTGTCCATCTTCTTCCGTTCTTACTGGAAGGTACATTGCCTGGTATAAACCATTTCATAATTTTAAAGTTTTAAGTAGCATTGGTTTAAGCATCTTATGGACTACTTCAAACCCGTGTGCCTGTACAGCATCTGATAAATCTTTACATTCATCAAGTGCAAAGCCATTAATAGAATACATCTCTCTGTATTTATCTATTGCTTTACCACCTGCCACATCATTATCAAACAAAGTTATAACTTTTCTGTACTTCTCTTTTAAATTATGTATTATATATGGTTTAATTAGTGTATTCTCTGAGTCAGGAGCAATAACCTCAAGGTTATAACCAAACTGTTTCAAACACATTGCATCCTTCAATGAGGAGCATATAACTAAGTAAGGTTGATTATATTCTAACTGATCAAAGCCCTGCAAATGTGCTTTAACCTTTATGAATTTATATTTTTTTTGTGACGGCTGGTATATTTTATAGACATTACCATCCTTGTCAAAGTAACCATATAGTTTGGGATACTCAATCTTAATAGTTTTTAAACCATCAGGATCATCCTTTGACATTGTATAGTATTCAAGAGGTCTTACATTATATTTCTCTAATGTTGACTTGCCAATATTAAACTGTAACCAATACTGTTGGTCTAGTCTATTCCATGGCCGTTCATTGCAGTTATCAACCTTATATCTAGGATGATCTTTAACCTCTACGTTATACTTACCTTTTTCTAGAGCAAACTTGTTGTAATCATTAATCATTTTAAATACAGCCTTTGAGTAGTCTATACTAAAAAGCTCCTTAATCAAATCAATCTTATTACCATAGTTGCCAGTTGAGAAATCTTTATACTTATACTGCCTTGTAGCTTTATCTACAAAGACCCACATACTTGGTGTTCTCTCACCAGGATTAAATATAGAATGTATTCTTACATTTTGTCCTGTCAAACTCTCTGGTAGATCCAAATAGTATTGAAACACCCATGCACTTGGGACATTGCCTTCATTGGATACAAGATTCTTTGTACTAATCATAACAAAAGTTGGAAAGGGGAAGGCATGAGGCTTGGTTAACGCAATTGTTTTCTCCTCAATTAAGTTGGTATTGCCACGTCTGGTCTTACACCATTCAACACCTTCCGAATCCAAACTATTTATTAAAGTTCAAAGTCAGAACCACTACCTGATGTTCCTTCAAATGAAGAATCAACACTCTGAGTAGTATCTTTCTTTACAACTTCTCTAAGATGTTTAGACTTATCATAAATCAACAAACGTGATTGACTTGTATCCACATCCATACCTTCAACAGGTACACCATCTTTTGATGGTCTTGGAAGATAAAGATCATCATTGATGTATCCATCTTTATTCTCCCATTGTCTTGACCCAATACATGCATTAAAGAAATCACTGTTTGCAAACAAAGCAGCAGCTTTAGTCATGAATCCATCAATTGAGTCTGCCTCAATAGCATCAAGCTGATCTCTCTTACCCAATTGCTCAGACAAGAAAATCATAGACTTAAGAATCTCCTGATCTCTACTAACTTCACGCCCGCTTGGTAAGCTTGCATCTTTGTATGGATAAGGAGTCATTCTAACTCTACCAACTTGGCCATCATATCTACCTTTAGACTGATCATTCATGTCTTTGTAGAATCCTTCAAAGTCTCCTTTGACAGGTTGAGTTTCCACATGCAATGTAATATTGTATGCTTCTGTATCATATGGGGTCTTATCAAACGTTACAGAATTAATTCTAATAGTTTGATTACCTGGGCTCATTACTGGCTTTGGTCTGCTTGAACCTGCAGACATGTCTTTAGTATTAAACATAGTTGCTTTTTTTAAATTTTCCATAATTAATTTTCATATTCATTAATACAATCTTTTACAAATTGTAAATCATTGGGTATAAAGGAATCTTCAAACATTCCCATTGGAGACTTACATGTGTTCTCTCCATTATTTTGTGTATCAAACCCATATTCTAATGAGTCCTCATTCTTCTTTACTCTACCAAATAAAACAATAGAGAAAAGACCTTCCAAAGTTAAAGTATTATCTATCATTTTACCAATAGTTTTAGCCTTAACTTTTCTGTGTCCGTTAATATCAGTTGAATCTTCTGAGTGAGTTAAGAAAAAGATAGTCAAGTCATCTCTCATATCTTTAGGCATCTTAGCAACCTGTGCTAGGTTAGCCGCAATCTGAGTAAACTTATCATAACCTTTCTCACTAGCTCTATCAAAGTATTCAAAGCTGGACATATACTGCCAGTCATCAATAACTAATGTCTTGATGTGTGGCATCTTATCATTAACATGCATCATAGCTTTTACAATTCCATTAGCGGATGATGCAGAAGTCATATTACCTTTTGGATTCTCTTTACTTACGTTTGTGTAATTCTTCTTCCAACCTTTAAATGGTAAAGGCTTGTTTGCAATGTTAACAATAAATGTTTCTTTTGGATCTAGAGTCCTGATAGATGTAGATTTACCAGTACCTGAGTCAGCAATAACTAATACGCTTTGTGCCATGTTTATTTATTTAATGAGTTGTACAATGTTTTTTGAATTCCTATTAATGCTTTCTCAATGCCTTTAAGTACATCTAGCATATCTCTACCAGTCTCTGGGTCTGGTAATTTTATATTATTAAAAGTTTTTTGAGCTTCTTGAAAGGACTGTGTTGTAAATTTTTGTCCTCTACTTGCTGCATCATTAATCACTTTCAATTCAGAAACAGGTATGATATGTCTTTCAAATCCAGCATTGCTTGTAACCATTTCATATTCTTCTTTCCAATGAGGATTATACTTTGATAAATACAAAGTTCTCTTTGGATCTTCAGATTCATACTGCTTACTTACAAATTCTGTATAAATATCTTTACCTTTTTCTAGTTCACTTGGAAAAAATGAGATAATTAATTCATCCTTTCCAGAAGGTCTATAGGCCATCTTAGGTATAAACAAAGCATCCTTATCACCAATACTATTAAAGTAAGGTTGATGCTCCTTCCTAAGTTCAGCAACTTTCTGTTTACGTTCAGTTGGAGTCATATTATTAATTTTTGTATCCATATTATCTTCTTTCTTGCTGAGGTGGTGTGTCCATCTCTGCTATTTGCATTCTCTCAAACTGAGCTTTAAAGAAACTCATTCTAGTGTCACCATTTCTTGCCTTTAGAAAATGTAATACCAGTGTCTTATCATCTTGTATTATATATCTATCTGGGCCATAGAATCTAATCTTCTGTTTGGCAGGACGGTTAATACCAATCAAGGTATCAGCATGCTGTAACATTGCATCTGAACCAAATATATCTGATTCAAGTACATAGTTACCATACTTACCATCAACAGCTCTATCAGGATTATCTATATTTCTGTTCAGCTGTGAGAGTGCAATAAACATGCATGGGTATTCACGTTTAACTTGCGTAAAGAATTCACCTAACTCAAATAACATATCAAGTCTGTTATTCTGATAGGGTGCTCTCTTTACTAGAATAGTATGATCTAATGTGATAATAGTCTTCTGTCCTTTATGTGTGTCCATATACATATCTATTTGTTCACGCATTTGGTTTACTGTCATCGGTGTTGAGATTATATCTACAGGACTTTTGACTCTATCTTTAGCATACATATGACATTTATTGAAATCTGCAGTAGTTAGTTTAGTACCTGCACTACACAATTCTTTATATGTCTTACCAGTTATAGAACTAAATTCTCTCAATGCTGAAGTTCTACCTACCATCTCAAATTGAAACTCAAGAACTCTGTAGTTTTCTTCAGGATTAAGAACAAATGATTCTCTAACTATCTGATCTTTAATCAGTGTCTTACCTGACCCAGGTCTACCGCCAATAACAGTAAGAGTATTCCACTCTAATCCATCTGTTACAGCATCATTAAACTTAGGCCACGGTGTGTATATAGACTTCTCTTTACCAGATTGTCTATCAAGCATATATTTTAATGCATCATTAAATGATTGATATTGTCCATGCCAAGCTTCCTTACTCATACCACCTTCTCTTTAAAGTGGTTGTCATCAGGCTCTACTCCATCTCTAATCATATCACAATAGTCTGCAAGATCAGATGTTCTGACTTTAGACTTGTCCTGTTTACAAATAAAGTATTGGCTTGTTTTCATATACATATACTCATTATCTCTGTATGCATTAACATATCTTCTTGTTGCTTCTATAATTTCATCCCAAGTGAAATCATAGTTTTCAAAGAACCATCTAAATGAATTTTCAAGAGTCTTTACATTTACACGTGCAGGTTTACCACTTGGTAACTTACCTGCAGGAAATATATCTCTATATTCATTTATCCTGGTTAAGAACTCTTTACCCATAAGCTGGATGTTTGTTCTTTTCTTTGCCTTAACAAAGTAATTCTCAAATCTTGTAATTACTTTTCTTGCTTTTATACTCAGTGTTCCATCATTATCCAAAAAACCTTCAGCTTTTAAATGATTTATTTCATTTGCATGATCAGGTAATGGTAATGCCAGACTCTTCTTTATTCCGTAAAGAATTAAGAACTGATTTGGTGTCATCTTCTCCTTCAGTATTTGTTGAAATAATTCCCACATAATCTCGGATTTCATTAATGATTGCATTATAAGCTTGCATAAATAGTTCTTCTTTTGTGAAAAGCATATTACTTGTAGCTTTAGTTTGATGTACAATAGTAGAGTGATCTCTACCAATGAACTCACCAATTTTTGTTGTAGTAAAACCTATCCTTCTTGCAATATGTGTAAATGCTTGTATCCATACTAACACCTCTCTTCTTCTAGTACTAATTACCATTGAATCAATATTACGTAAATCAGGGTTAACCTTATGCATAGCACGAAGAACAATACCTTGTAACTCTTCAAGCTTATTGGTTATCTTATGATTCCCCAATGCATCAATTTCATCCTTCCATTGTACACTGTAGTTATCTATCTTAGATTTGCTGTTTTTATCAGCAATAATGATGTGTAGTTTTCTGTTGAAGGTAAATTCAAATCTATTCTTAAAGATCTCAACTTCCCTCATCATCTCTTTCACTTGATCTGGAAACATATTTATTGGTTTTAAAGTTAACAAAGATAATATATTTTACTATATTTGTTGCATGTATTTTAATAAAACACACACTGATTTATTGATTGCGTTGGAAGATCCAACTATAAAAACACCCAGGATATTAATCCGTCCTGCTTTAATTAAAAAATTTACACATGGCAAAGAAATTAACAAAGAAGCAAATAGAAGCTAATATCAAAGCTGCTCAGGAAGCAAGAGCTAACAAGAAAGTTATGTATGTTGATCCTGAAGAGACAATTGATGTTCCTATTGTAGGTTCATTTAGAATATACTTAGAAGAATCTATGAACTATTTATTTTCATTACATGAAGAAGATGAAATAGTTGTAGCTTTAGAACACATCAGAACTGGTTTTGAAAATATTCCAGAAGATGCTCCAGTAAATCCTTTTATGAACGCTTTATGGACTCTAATGTCATTGCAAACTGAAATTAATTTACGTGCAGTAGAGCAAGGTAAGGTCATTATAACTGATGAAGATCACAGTGAAGAGTTACAAAAGATAATTAAATCATTTGAAACATTCAATGATGAAGATCTTAAGAAAGCTTTCAAACAAAGTAAAGCTGACTATGAGACAATGAGAAAAGAAGATGAGGCAGCTGCTAGAATGAGAGCTGAATCTAACGGAGGTTAGATCCAACCTCATCACCTAACTCTATAATCTCTTGTATTACAGAGTTAAGTTCTTCTTTACTACAGTCACCAAAAGATTTGCAGTACTCCGTTCCATTCTTATTGAAACAGAGTCCTGCTTTTCTTTTTACTAATAGTTTCATTTCACTAAAACTATAACCAATATCATTTGCAAGTTGTCTAATACTTACATGTATCTTAGCTATCTGTGCATTAGTACCATTATCACCTGAGACACTAACAAATATTTCTACTTTAGCACCTTCAGGCAAGTCTTTTACAAACTGATTGTATATATTCTGTTGAGCTTTAATGTTATACTCAAGCTTACCATTCTTTTTTGTAAGATTTGCAAAGAGATTTGTTTTCATGATACATCAAAATCATCATTAAATTCAAATACAACTCTGCCATCAGCTTCTGTTGCAATTTGTATCAAAGTATGATAACCAACAGAATCATATCTTGCAGGAAGTTTAGTTCTAATACCATATAGTTGCAAAATTACATTAGCTTCTTCTAATGATCTCATTTTGTATCTCCATGAATCATTCTCATTATAATATAAATACATTCCATAAAATGTATTGGGAGACTGACTAATGTAAGTTGCATCTATTCTAATAGGTAGATTTACACAATCATCTTCAGGTAACATAAAATTTACCTCTTTATAAATTACATACAAACCTGCCATTACTAAACAGCCAGTTGTAAATGCTAGTATTATTTCCATAATAGTTATTTAAATCTTAATGTATTTGCATCAACAAGAATAAACTCTTGACCACAGCCAGTACATTCAATGTTATTCATATCTAGATATTCTAATTTCTTTTCAGAACAATTAGGACAGGCCATTGTCATATCTACTGGAACATCTTTTCTGGTTTCATAATACCATTTAAGATATTCAAGATGTTGTTTCTCTTCATCTGATTGATTAAACTGTTGACGTTGTTCCATAAAAATCTCTTTCATTCTTCCCATAACTAAACTTTTAACCTTCTAGAGGATTATAAAAATGTATTTTATCTTGATCAAATGATGATAATGCTGAGTTAACCCATTTAACATCTATTGTATTTGCATAACACAATACATGACATATAGATTGTTCATAAGGTAAGAGTCTTAGCAGTCTCCCTATTCTTTGTGATGTTTTTCTTTCATTACCATATGCATGCATAATAACACCTTGCTTTAGATCAGGTATAGATACACCTTCACTAAGTTGTAACACACATGACATCTGATTAATTCTTCCATCACTAAACATTTCTAGGTTTTCTTCAGACTTTCTATTACCTGAGTAATAACTATACTTACACATCCTATCTGCTTGTTTCTTTGTATTAGCAAACACCAAACACTTTTGATCTATGTTTTTAAGCAATGCTTTTGCATATGCTTCTTTTGTACCATAGTCCATCATTGCTTTCATTCTCATAATAGATGAAAACTGTTTTTGTTTTTGTGTCTGTGCCTCACCTACACGTGCAGTAAAGTAATTATAATCATCTTGCTCTGAAGTATACCAGAAACCACCATTCTTACCTTTCTTTTTGTGTGTCTTAAGCTTAGATAGTTGTAACTCATGAACAATAATCTTATAATCATTCAGGATTTTACTATCCGTTGCTTGATCAACACTATAATTATATATAATGGGACAATATTTATTGACCATATTATATTTTTCTGTGCCTTTTCTAGGTGGTGTACCTGTTAGACCCAGTATCTTACCTTTAAATTCAGACAAGAAAGTCTTATGTGTATCTAATAAACTATGACACTCATCTAAATAGACTATGTCATAATCATTTGGATTCTTTTTATTTAAAGATAGGTATGTTACAAACTCTATATGGGAAGATAACTTATCTGTCAATGACATCTTTTTAAGTTCATCTATCCAGGATTCCATTATAGTTTTCTTTGGTACAACTACCAAAGCTCTAATAAATGGATCATAATTTTTCATTAGATGTTGTATAGCAATTCTAGTTTTGCCTACACCCATAGAAATACCAAGGCCGCATCTACTATTGTTTGTTGCTAGACTTAGTGCTTCTTTTTGTATTTCTTCTCTCATTCTTTTGTTCCATTTTTTTAAGAGATTCTTTAAGTTGTTGAAGTTTCTCTAAATCTTGTTTCTTAAAAGTCATAATAAATTGTTTTAAGGTGCTCCCTACAGGGCTTGAACCTGTGACCTACTGATTATGAGTCAGTTGCTCTGACCAACTGAGCTAAGAGAGCAGATTTGTACCACGGATGGGATTTGAACCCACACGGACTATACTGTCCAACAGAGTTTAAGTCTGTCATGTCTACCAATTCCATCACCGTGGCATACTAAAGCCTAACTCTATTGCCTCTTTTGGATTTTCTTCTATCCAAGTATGGCAATTTCTACATACTGATAACCATGTTTCTACCTCATTATGATACTTACCTCTCCCTTTCTTATGATGTACATCTGTTGATTGTTTTGTACAATTAGGTAAAGCTGCTTGACACATTGGATGTTTTGTTAAGTATACTCTACGTAACTTACTATACAATGCATCAAGCTTTTGCATTTTTGCAGATTTAAATTTAATTGGTTTAACCTTTTTAGGTTTCAAAGGTTGACCATTAGATTTTAACCAGCAACTCTTGCAATACTTATTACCTTCATGATTCTTCCAAATATACTGATTAGAATCACACCCACTACAATATTTCTTTTTTGGTTTCATTTAATATCAAAGAAATTCCTTGGTAACAAACCTTCATCTATGAACTTAACAATCAAATGTTCATATTCAATTCCCATTTCCTTGAGAGTAAGTTTGTTTCTAAAGTCTGGTATGTATTCAAACGGTGAATCATAAAAAGCTTTACCTATTCCTCTCTTTGCAAATATAGCAAATATCTTTTGAGAGTCATTGTAACATAGCTTTTGTTTCCACCTATTTATTACATCTTGAGATCTTTTCCAGACTTTTATTATTCTTCTCTTCTTATCCCAGTGCATACTATTAATTTCTTCTTTAGTATACAGTTTCAATCCATGTAATACTCTTTTAAATAAGAAGTGCTGTTGAGGATTAAGCTTGGAATAATCTATCTTCCTGTCATAAGCTAGATATTCATCATAAATTTCTAGCTTCTTTAAACGTGCTACATATTGTGCTTGTTTTAACTGTTGTATTTGATTTTGATTTAGCATTTTAGTAAGGGTTTTAGTTATTAATAAAGTTTGAGCATAAAAAAAGGGGCCGAAGCCCCTCTTAAATAAAGATAACTTAGTAACTAGATGCTTAGAAGAACTGTGTCTTCACAAGTATCTGAAACAACTGTATCTGTTGGTATTTCTACTGGTACTTCTAGAGTATCAACATCCGTAGAAGTTTCTTCTTGAACTTCTTCTTCTACAAATACTCCACAAGAAGCAATAGATAAGCCTGCTACTGCAAGCATTAAAACAAATAAATTTTTCATAATGATAATTTAAGAGTCAAAAATAAAAAAAGGGGTTGCATTACACAACCCCATTAACAAATATTAAAGTTCAAAGGAATCATCCTCTTCTACCTCAATTTCTTCAGTGTTCTCTACTTCTTCAATAGAGTCTTCAAGATCTACCTGCTCATTCTCTTTAGCCTTATTGCGTCTTGTTGACTTAGGCTCTTCTTCTTGAACGTTAGCAGTTATTTCTTCCATATGCTCTTTTGAAATTTGAGTTCCACGTGGCTCAAGACCATTAGCTTCTCTAATAGCATCTTGATTTGTGTGTTGGATAAGAACATCTGGTTCACTTAAATCCATAGAGTAGAAGGCTTTCCTATAAATAGGTTGACCATATGAACAACAGATAACACCTGTATCTCCAGCAACTTTAAGATCTCTATCACCATCTTTCTCTTGAAATGGTTCAAGTTGTTCTCTAATTACAATATGACCTGGCAATTCTTTTGCCTCAGCTAGCCCTGTAGCTTGTAGATCTTCTACTGTACCATGAATTAAGGTACTTCTTGTTTGTCTTTTAGCCCAGTTTCCTGAACCAATAAACGTTTTCTCCTGAACTAATCTTACATGTCCATACTCAGGATTGTTCTTGGACACTCTAATTACACTACCATTGTCATCTGCAACAATAGTTACTTTACCATTTGTCATGTCAAAATTGGTTTTAAATAATTAATAAAAGGGTTTACACATCATCAGGATGAAAGTAATCATCCTGTAGTTTCTCTTCCGTAGAAAATTCATCTAAATCTTTTTCTTTTTCTTCTTCTACTTCTGGGATTTCTGGTGTGGCTGTTGATCTTCCAGCCACTGATTTATAAAAAGGATCAACAGGATCTGATGTATATGCATCACCAAGACAGGCTAACTCATGTAATTCTTCATCTGACATATCTAGATATTGTTCTAGACTCAGATGGATTACTCTGCCGTTTGGTAATTGGTAAATCATAGTACAAAACTAGGTAAAATAACAACGTATTTAACTTAATCTTGCTGATAGACATATAATAATTTAGAGTAGTATAGCTATCTACTTCAAAAGTTTTATATATCTACCTTGTCTAGTGATATACTTAGCATCTTTCAGCTCCTTTATACCCCTACTAACAGTACTATAACCAACACCTAACATGTCAGCTATAGTTCCATTACTAGGAAAACACATGCGTCTTTTATCTGCATGTATACAATACACACAATATACGCTTTTGGCTATCAATGATAACTCAGGATCAGTTATAACTTCATATGAAACTATTCCAAACCTTTCCATTTGCCTTCATTGTCTTCAACAGGATATAAAGTAGAAGTATAAACTTCTATTTCAATTGGTATAGTGCAATTATCAGCATCTGTTGTCATAGTTTGAACAACCATTCTATGATAAGTTGGATTGAAACCACTATTATAACTGGTATCTCCTTTAACAATGCCATAATGCCAACCATCTAGGTTAGCATATCCTGTATCAATAAGAGTATCAATATTTGTATTCTCCAAGTCATACTTTGAAGGTTTAAACTTAACCCTCTGGTTTAAACTTAGAAACTTATAATCAGGTCTACTATAAATATGCATAAGCAAATCAATATCTGATTCACTTAGCATATTAAATATAGCATCAATTGCTACTCCATTCTTTATATACTTTTCATTAAACATATCTCTGAGTAGATATTTAATCTGACTCACATCTACTTTAATATTTTTCTGCATGGATGACTACATTTGATCCTTCATAGGTAGTGTACCAATCTACATTACCTTCAGGGTTACCATTCAAATAAATTGGAAAAGACTCCAAGAAAGGAAAGTATGGTCCTTCTTGCAAAGCCCATATAACAATTTCACAAGAATCACCATTCAAAGTTCCTTCACCTCTGTATTTACAATCATAATCCATATTAGGAGATGTCTGTTCTATTACACATCCACACGTTCTTCCATTAAGATTTACAGATAATTCAACATTAGTTGGTGGCTGAAGGTCTTCTGCTTTTTCACAACCTGTACAGGTCATAATCATTACTAATAATACTATTACTACAGCTGATGTAGCTGCAGCTCCAAAGATTAACTTTACAAATCCTGCAAAGTCATCCTTAATAAATTCAATTAATTCTTTCATATTTATAATCCATTAGAGGCACTAATAACAAGCATAGCATTTTTCACTTTCTTCCAATAGCACAATGTGTATCTACTGTACGGACCACCTGGTCCACCATTCCATGATCTAGCCATGACTTCATATGATGAGTTTGAGTGATAATACTTTCTCCAAATATGAAACATTTCTATAGAAGATCTAACAGACCACCTATCTTCATATTCATATCTCTTATCAGAACCTTGTTTATTTAATATTCTATTTACTTCTCTAACCATTATTGGATGTATCTGCAATACTCCTACTGCTTTGCCACCATCTCCTACTGCAGTTGAGTCACCTCTTGATTCTACTTGTATAAGTGCATCAACAAAAAACTCTAATGGAGGAAATGTGTCATTACTTCCGTATAATGATACTGACATCAAACATGCCATAATACATGCTAACTTTCTATTTACATTCATAATTCACCTTTAGTACTCCCACTAGGACTTGAACCTAGAACCTACAGCTTAGAAGGCTGTTGCTCTATCCAGTTGAGCTATGGGAGCAAATAGTAGTGAGGTAGCTATTACACTACCCCACTACCCACTCAAACTTAATAACCATTACTGACTACTAAATCTCTAACTATATACTGGTACTGTTATGTTTCTCATATTTGAGAAATATCTACAGCAATCAGCAATTGATCATGCTCAAAATTAAGATGTTTGTTTTGCTTAACAAAATGTTTCATCTTTTTTCTTAGACGATCAAAGTCTTTTAAGTAGTTAATCTCTTCATAACTATCCAAATATTTAGGACCATTTGCATAATCCTTATGGAAGTTTATAATGATTGACTGCTCACATGCTGATGCTTTAACAGTAAAGCCTTGGTATTCAAATTCATTTACTTCAATGAAGTACTTACCAATATTCTTAAGAAAGTATTTTGGTAAATTCCAATCCATTATACGAAATTGAACACTCATGGTATTTGTTCTGGTACAGTAAGATTGCTGACAAGTACCCATAAAATACTCACTTGTGTAAATAATTATATCATTACTTACAGAAAGTATCTTAGGGACTTTAACAATCTGACCTCTATCAGTTTTAAATACTCTTTTGTAGTTGTGTTCATCCTCTTGGAAAGACTCCTCAGTATTGAAGAGTCTATTCCAAAAAGACTTAGCTAAATCAAAAATCATGATCCTTTACGTTTTAAATCAAACAAGAATACTATTGTCATTGCAAAGTATATAATGAATGATATGATGAATACTATGTGACCTGCAGTACTCCAATATTCTTTTGCAAGTAAGAATTCTACTGTAGGAATGCTAATAAACACTGTTACCCAAGATAACAAGTGTGCAAACAACCAAGCTACGAATAGCTTGATTGGTGCAATTAATCTCTTGATATGTCTCATGATACTTGCTTTTTATGAAATAAATACAAGTCTTGAAACTCAATACAAAAGAAGAAGCATGGTAATAGAATACCAATTCCCTTCTGATGGTGATTTACTACGAAAGAAAATCCTACAGAAGGAATAAACTCACGTGTAAATTTTATTCTAGATTGTCTAGGATAAGATGACCACTGTGCCCACTGTAAGAAAACAGTAGCTAATGCAAGTGGTGTAACACAGGCAATAAGACTCCAGTCAAACACCTCTGCTTTGAAAATTAATACGGTTAATGCAATAACCATCATTGGTAAAAGAATATGAATAAGAATATCCTTTTTCATGCTAAATAATACTTTCATTGTAGTAGTTTTTAAATTATTAAAGATTGAGTAAAAAATGTTAAGGCTGAGTAAGTGACCATAACTATTGCCATTATAACAAATGTCTTTGCTATTATACACACCATGCATTACTGCATAGTAGACAACATTACCGCTAGTTTATCCTGTGCTACCAGTTTTTCATCAAGTAAGTTATAGAATCCATCTTATTCACACCCGCTGGTACGGTTCACAACATCCCTGCTGTTATGTAGAACTTAATTTCATCTAACCATAGATCTTGCGGATCTAAAGTCCACCTATATTGCAAGGTGATAAGGTAATTGTCCTTACTAGATGTCTCATGACTTAAGCTTTTCTAATTGTTTAATTAAAATCACTAGATGTCAGAATCCAGATAGTGCATGAGAATGCTACCCATCATCCCTTTTGAGGACAACGCAGTACAACTATCCAGTGTAGATATGTCTACCCACGGTGAATCAAGATGCTGTTACCACATCTATTACACTAATAACAAAGATTACTGTATACCTACAGTTCTCTTCATTACCTAGTAGTTCCCCTATTGTGCTTTCACACTCAATTCCACTGACAAATGGAATCACAACTCCACCATACGGCTATTGTTGTGGTTGCTACCTTGCTTACATGGATTGCAATAATGCAACGCCTACACAGAACTGTTTTAATCTTCTGTGTAAACTTTATTCCTGTTACCAGGATTATCCTAATGACTATAAGCAGCCAAATATATTCTATAGACACTAATGCTTGTTCACGACAAGACATGAGCCACGGTATATATTAAACGTTGTATGGATTCTCACCATTCTGATAAGACACGGTTACGCATTAAAGGCTGAATTCTATTGTATCTCCTTTTAAACGGTGATCATATGCATCTGATCAGTGTCAAGAGTTTTGTGTACTTAGGTAACTCTATAGAACCTAATATATATTTATCTATTAATCCAAGCTATCCACCAGAATAATCCTGATGCAAATAGACCTAGAAAGGAAAGGAAACTAACAAGGAATATCTTGATTGGTGTATTCAAGATTCCATTGTTGTATAACATTACCCATAGTGCTACAGATATAGTAGGTAACACAATTAGGTATAATACTTTGATTACTGTTCTCACAATTGGATTTAGTGGTGTCATAAGTTTTAAGATTGAGGTTAATTAATTTAATATTCTAGTTGTGGTTCCACATAATGTGACTACTACGAACTGTTAAACAGTCTCCCACTTTTTAGGAAATTATTACAGGTGATCAATCCTACCCTTTGGAACTAGAATATTATTTAAGCAGTTTGTCTTCTTGCTTAGGAATACGCTGTTGCCAATGTGTCATTGACTAATAGTACAGCCTTTCTATATTTTTTAATATTGCGGTTGATATAGCTCTTATCCTATAGAGAAAGAACAAGAGAAAGCCATAACCACTATAAGAGTGTGTAGGAAACAAACAGACTCAAATTAAAACTCACAAATACAGTGGTTATAGCTATATTATATATTACTATCATAGACAGTAATAGTAGTGGGAAGAAGTGGGTAATTGTGGTGATTAAGACCTCACACACACAATTTAACGTACACAACAAATAAAAATGTAACTAAATTGCAACTGCAACAGCTATCAACTGGAGTTGGAGTGTTTAGTAGTACATTATTAAGCAGAGTGTAAGTGGAACCACATAGTTAGTGTACACAAAGTCCACGTAACTATAATGGGTCACCACATCTTCAGAACCTGTGTTTCCACAGGCAGGCAAGTTCCAGGCTTATTCAGCCCAGAACATACCTGTTTCTTCACCAGTTTCCTGGTCAAGGACAGGGTTGTTAGTCAACCTGTAGCCCTTTAGCTCTTGGTCCTTCTTGAGGCCCAGTGTTTGTGGGTTGATGGTATTACCATCAGCATCACAAAGGCATAGTAGACCATAGGTCACCTGACCTTGTTGTCTACTGTAGGTTGTCTGTCCGTTCAGTTCTTTCTTGTTAAGAGATAGGACTGAGGACTTGACAATGATAGTGTTATTTACTATCTTGTGGAAAAAAATTGCGTTAGCCATATTTTTTGATTTTAGCTTGTCCACACTTTGACATAGGGGGTGGACGTTACCCAATGTTAAGACGGGGAGCTGATTGTTATAAGGTTCCAAGAACTTCACACACAGTAAATTTTCAATACCCAGGAATTTTTTGTATATTATGTATGTACAGTAATCCTTTAGAGAAGGGAATGTTTAACCAAAAAAAATAAATAAAAATGTCAGAAGAATTTGACGCATTTGAAGGTATGGATGATTTATCATTTCAACAAAAACAGGATCTAGAGGACTTAATAGTTGATACTGCATTTAGGAATTCATTCATGATTATTACAGGTAGAAGTAGTATTGAGAAGATGTTCAGTGAAGAATCAAATGATAAGGCAACTGTGCAGGCGTTATGTGCGCACAACCCAGATGAAGATCCGTCTATGGATACTTTGGAGAATATGATGTACTATTTTGTAGATACAGAGGAGTATGAGAAGTGTGCTGAGATACGTGACATCATTGACGCACGTAAAGCTGTGGTTGAATAATTGTGTTGTATATTGTGTAGTAAAATTAAATCAAACAATTATGTACAGCATTATTAAAAAAACAAAGGTTGAAAGCGGAAAGCAGTTTGCAAGACAGAAGACAGTGGAAGAATGCTGTGAACTTGCAACCGCATTGATGCAGGATATGAATAAGCAAGTGGATCACACTGATGAGATAGAAGAGGAGATAGCAGATGTGTTGGTATGGGTGGAGCACCTGAGCCAATACTATAATCTCGCTAAAATTCAACAGAGGGTTCAGAAGAAACGTAAAAGGTATAGGATATGAGCGTACTAAAAAAGGTCAAAGAAGACAAGGAATATAAAAAGGGTGGTAGTAAGAAGGATGCATGCTACCATAAAGTGAAAGCAAGATACACTAGGAACGGGGGTACTTGGCCATCAGCATATGGTTCGGGGGCATTGGTTAAGTGTAGAAAGGTGGGGGCTGCTAATTGGGGCAACTCTAAAAAGAAAAAGAAAAAGAAGAAGTAATGGCTAAGGAAGGTTTACGTAAATGGTTTAGCAGAAACAACGGTAAAGGTTGGATAGACTGTAAGACAGGAAAGCCTTGTGGCAGAAAGTCTAGATCAGGATCTAAAAGACCATATCCTGCTTGTAGACCAACTAA